>Ga0228633_1000078_pt1 | contig 24907 bp, 24 predicted proteins | sample 41DmetaG_FD_182703 | JGI IMG/M metagenome (GOLD analysis project Ga0228633, IMG submission 182703) | Seawater microbial communities from Monterey Bay, California, United States - 41D | ecosystem: Environmental > Aquatic > Marine > Coastal | place: USA: California | collected 2016-11-13
ATCACACATAGGACATGCCGCCTGACAGCGTTGTGTAACTTCCAGATGTACTTGTTTTATACCATGATAGTTATACATTGTCAATAATTAACTTTACGTTCTGTCCTGGACCAGTTTTACTGGGCAATTCGCCATATTTTTGTACGTACCATTCAATAACAGCACGATACCAGTTCTGGCTATCGTGATGTGCTTTTTTATTAAACTGATAGATATTATTGTTGGTAGCACTCATTGTACTTAATGCTCTAGCACTTTCAGTTTGCAATTGTCGTAACGATAACTTATTTAAATCTGTCATATGACAGTTATTCTGTAATCTCAAAATTTGCTGACTTGTGATATGGATTAGTTGATGTTGAATGATTCATTGGATAATCAAACAATGTATTGCTCGTTAGCGTCCAACTATCTTTAAGGTAGCACATGGCAGTACCACTTTCAACTGTAATATCTGTTACTGTTGAACCATCTTTAACTGTTTTTGTAAACCCTTCAATATCAAATGTCTTTTCGTTATGTCCAATACATGCTGCACAATTATTATCACTACTAGTTGCAAATGTTTGCAATGCAGTTGTGTCGCCACCAGTGAGTTCAGCAGTCATATCAAAATTAACAACTGTATTGCCAAATATATGAATAATTTGTCCATTCATATCACCGTCAATTGGATCAATTCGCCAATCACTACGGTCCATAACTTCTGCTTCTGCACTATATACATAGCACCCAACTCCAGCATTAGCCGCTGATGCCGTGTATGTCCCACCAGGAAAATGGTCTTTCATTGCCGCCGGCATGTTTTGAAATAATACTAAAGTTCTGTCAGCAATAGCTTCTTTAAGTTTAGCTAAACTGTCGGCATCTAAAGCGCCATTCCATCTATATGTAAAGATATGCATATCTTTTCTCCTTTTATATCATAGTATTTATTTAATACCTAATAGCATGTAACGTTCGTATTCTGGGGTATCTAAACTGCCACTGTAAATAAGTTGGCTAAACTGATACTTTTCCTCAGCTTCTGCTGTATTATTAACACAATTGATATGTTGTGTATTTTCAAAATAATTATTGGTTTGTAAACACACTAGTTTTCCACTGGGTATTTGCTCAAACCAAGTATCGTCCATGTGTTCACAACTTGTATTAATTATTAAATCTGGACGAATGTCACACACAACATCATTTTCTGCCACTAGCTGTTCAATATACCAAGTATTTTTTGCACGTTTCTTCCACTGTAAATTGCATACATCAGCTTCAAATGCTTTAAATCTCCAGGATTGGTCGTAACATTGTGGATAGTTAAACTTATCACTAATCCATCTTGCATCTGGATCTAAATCTAAACTGTATAATTTTTCAATATTAGTAAATCTCTCAAATAAGAAATATGCAATTGTAGCATACCATCCGCCATATAACGCAATATTTTGTATACTATCTATCTCAATATGCTCGTCAATTATATTCATTAACCATAGTTTACTCATTACTTGGCCACGACTAAAGTGGTCATTTAAATTAGCAGCTTTGGATGAACTAATCGACCATGCACTTACTTGTCGTAAAAATTGGTCATCTATACAATGACTTATATATCTCAACACTTTACGATGTGTTGTGTGATCGTATTCAATGTGTTTACTAAAAATTAATTGTAAAAATTCATCAGTAAGCTCATTATGTCCGCGATGTATTTCTCTTTTAACTAGATCACGTATTTTGTAAATGTTCCCATGCACAATAGCTTTTTTGATATCTTGGAAGGAATCTAATTGTGGATGCTGAATGTAAGTAAAGTATTCCTCAAACCCATTGATCCAGTGAATATTATCATTCATTGTCAGCTTCCTCAAATTGTTCACGCAGCCAAGCATAGTCATTAATTAAGTGCAGTGCTTTTTTATTGTTCTTATAATGATTACCAAAATCTCTGCCTTGTTTAGCACCCATTATGCTGTATTCTCCATATGGTGCTTTTGTACCACGTGAGCACCATACTTCCAGCCGATATTTGTTATCAATATTATCACCATTGGGAATAATACTAGAAGCTAGTTTAGTTGCTTCCCTAAATGCACCTTTCCAGGTATCAAACGGAGTAGTATTAAATGCTGTAACATTACTGATCTGAAATTTAGGAACAAATGGGCATCCAATAGTAGTAGTCATATCTACTTTAAATTCTTTGGCATTTAGCAATTCACGTTTGGGGAATAACTTTACAGCACCGTAACCGTATATCAACTTATTTACTGGATTTAAACTACGCCAAGTGTACACACATTTGTTTTCTGGAATACCTGGATATGCCATAATGCTAGGACTAGGAGTAAATTTAAAGCTAAATTGCTCATCAATTATAGCATCTGCATCAACTACATAAAAGTATCCTGTTGAACTCTGTTTTGCACATTCCTTGTGTGCATTAAGTATACCATCTATACCATGCACACGCTTGGCATGTGGTGCAAACAATTGCAATAGCTGAAAGTTCTCGTCAGCAGAAATTTCATCGTAACTTAGAAAGAATACATCTAACATATTTTAAATCCTCATTTAACTTATTATATATGATTTTGCACAGTTAGTCAAGTACTTTAAATCATTAACTACGTATATTTATAAATAGATGTATGAGCAAAATATTCGCAAGTTTCCCCGATAATAGTACATATGATAATGAATATCCTGATCCAACTGTAGCAAGTATGTGGACAAGCACAGTTATGCCATATACTGAAAGTTTCTTTCATCATCAGTTTAATGATATGGCACAATTTACAGTGACCCCATACCATAAAATTCCTGACAATACACCATACAACATCTATATTAAATGCCATACATCATATGCTGCATATCTAGAAATTATTGATGGTGGACTTAATAAAAATTCCTACTATAATATGGTACTACAGGATAGTAAACGGGGGTTAGTAACCTGGTGGTTTGATCATGGATGGGAAAAACTTTTAGTAACACATCATGAACAATATCATGTTCTAGATTGGTATGGTAAATTGGTACACACTCTTAATTGTGATAACCATCCGCAAAATGTAAATTTGCTAACTGGTGCAGAATATAATAAAGATCTTTTTGAAAATATAAATCAAACATATGGCATGAGAGTGCATTCAGTTCAACCAATGGAGCACTTACTAAATAAATCAATAATGTATCAAAACAACTTTAAAAATTTTACATCATTACGTATCAAAACAATTGAAAGTCGTACTATAACACACTCACCTGGATTAATATATAATCGAATGCCACGACCATTACGTGCATTATTGTTGGCATATCTAGATGAGCAAAATCTAATAGACAGCACCAATTACAGTTGGGGTGGTGTCGACTTAATACCTGCCTTGATACCTCGTAATCACGGTGACTGGTCTACAGAACAAATAATAGACAGTCAACTAAAAACACTGGTGGAACAATATGGGTCGATAGGTGAGCAATATAGAGATCAAGCTAAATCCTGGTACAATAAACCAACTGTGAACTTATCGGCTGAAAATCAAGACTTTGATTATGCTGAAAATCCTGCAGAAAACTTAAACTATATGCATGCCCAATGGAGTAATTTTCAAATAGTTACTGAAACATGCTACAATCATCTAATAATGCTAAGTGAAAAATCATTTAAACCATTTATAACGTTGATGCCATTTATTATACTAGGACCAGCTGGATCTGTGCAGGCACTGCGCAACCGTGGATACCGTACATATGATAAATGGATAGACCATAGTTATGATAACAACCAATTAAAATTTAATGACAGATGGCAACTGTTCACAAACGAAGTTAATAGATTATATAGCTTATCTCCACACGAGTGGGCAGAGATTAAATTACAAATGCTGCCAGATATGGTATATAACTTATATCATTTCCGCAGTCGATCGTCAAACAATCATTCAAATGTATTTTATAGCTAGAATAAATACCAGTACAAAACAAGAGATACCATAATATGAAAAACGTTTATCTTAGTCAAATGAGTCTAGAATTGCCAGGTTCAAAATACTACTATTTCCCTTATAGTGTGGGTGTAGTGTGGTGTTATGCTGATGCTGATCCAGTAATACATGATAACTACCAACTTAAAGGATTATATTTTGTTAAAGAAGATATTGATACCATCATTGATGGTATGGAAGATCCAGCAGTGCTGGGCCTGAGTAGTTACATATGGAATACCAATTATAACGAAGAGTTCGCACGTAAAGTTAAAGCACGTTGGCCAGAATGTAAGATTGTTATAGGCGGTGCTAATGTACCAGATACTGATATTATGTATTTTGAAAACAAACCATATATTGACTACCTCATACACCAGGAGGGAGAGATTAGTTTTAGTGGACTACTCAAGAGTTTTATAGGTGAACGGGATGAAACACAAGTGCCTGGTATCAGTATAAATCAAAATGGTAAACGTATTACAACTGGACCCAGTGTAAGAGTAAGTGACTTGACTGATGTACCCAGTCCCTATTTAACTGGATTGTTTGACGATATTGTTAAAAAATACCACGGCCGTAGTGACATGACACTCAACGGTATTATTGAAACTAACAGAGGATGTCCGTTTATGTGTACATTCTGCGATTGGGGCGGTACTACATTTAGCAAGGTCAAGAAGTTCGACATAACAAGAATTGAAGCAGAAGTTAAATGGTTCGCTGAAAATAAGATTGAATACATCAACAACACTGATGCTAACTTTGGTATATTTAAAGAACGTGACATGGCCATTACTGATATGCTTATTGCTACAAAAGAAAAGTATGGGTTCCCAGAGATATTTGATACAAACTGGAATAAAAATAACAACCAAGTAACAGTTGAAATGGCAAGTAAATTGTTAAATGCTGGCATGATGCGTAGATTTACTGCCAGTTTACAAAGTATGAATCCCGATGTGCTTAAAGCTATTAAACGCACAAACTTAAATGGAGATCAACTTGATAATATTGTAGATGATGCACGTAAGATTGGAATTAGCGTTAGTACTGAAATGATTGTTGGACTGCCGGAAGAAACATACGAAAGTTGGAAGTCAGGCATATGTCAATTACTTAAAGACGGATTTATCGTTGAGAGTTTTCCACTATCACTATTACAAAATAGTGAAATGAATATTCCATCTTATAAAGAACAATACGGACTTGTAACCAAATCAGTAAAGAGTTATTTTAGTAACCACGTGGACGAATGGCAGGATATGGTGGTAGGCACACGCACAATGTCACAGCAAATGATGAGTAGGGTGTGGCTGTGGACTTGGCTTACAAATAAACTTGAAGCAAATGGATTTACACATATTATTAGCAGATACTTGGAAAAGCATCATAATATCCTACAACAAGATTTCTATGAAGCTATGCTGGAAACATTTTTAACTGATGAGAATAGTGTGTACCATCCACATTTACAAAAATGGAGTAAGCATGCACAAGATTTAGAATTTCAATATTTTATGGCAGGATTTGTATACGGTGAAGTATTGCTTGATATTGGACAATATCGTCGCGATAAGTTCTTTAAGGAAGTATATGAAGTAGCTAATAAGTTGATCGGTAATTTTGATCCGCATTTAAGTCAAGTAATACACTTACAAGAAAAAATACAGCGCCAACCACATCAAGACAAACACACTATAACATGCAACAGTAATCTATATGAATACATTGTTAACAATGATCAGTTACTAATTAACAACACCACACAATATACTATAACCAATAATGCAATTGAAGATAGATTTAATAATGATTGGTTTGCATTTATGAACTTTGCAAGAAAAAATCGTAGTTGGTTAAATGATATAGAGTCGTCTACAGTATGAATGAGAGAATAGAGTTTTTAAACAGTACTATTAAACCACTGTGTCAAGGTGCAAAGGTATGGGACTTTTGCTGTGGTACAGGAATGAATGGAGTGTATGCACTAGAACACGGTGCCGAGTTTGTGCATTTTACAGATGTAAGATCCCAACTGTTTCAAGCATATACTGAAAACTTAAAATTAGACGATAATCATTTTAGTTGGAGTTTTTTAGATGCTGACAGTATTGAACACAAAAACTTAAATCATAATGACATAGATATTATAATGTACCATGGTCATTTATATCATGCTAGAAATCACTATCAAATCTTAAAGTCACTCACTGAATCTTCTGCAAAGTATATTTGCTTTGAAAGCAAAGGAAAACATAATGATTGTGCAGATATTACCTGGTCAATTGAACCACAGGATATTGCTACCAATTCACTAGAGTCTAGTCAACAAAATTTAAATTCAATGGTGGGCGCTCCAACTTCAACTTGGTGTCATACAATGTTTAGATACTTTGGATGGGAAATTGCTTATAGCACATTGGAACATCCAGTAGATAGAGATTATTCCAAATGGCGTTATTGGCTCAAACGATAATATGTATACTGCACAACAAATACGTACATTAGAAATAGAACTAAGCAGTAATTGCCAAGCTAGTTGTCCACTTTGCTTGAGAAATTTTCACGGCGCAACATACAACAAAGGGTACACTGTAAAAAGTTTAACGGTATCTGAAATAAAACAAATATTACCTACTGAGTTTGTTGCACAATTAGATACTATAATATTTGAAGGTAATTTGGGAGATGCAATTGTAGTTAGTGATTTAGCTGATACTGTTGAATATTTACGCAGTTGTAATCCACATTGCGATATCGAATTACACACTAATGCTAGTGCTGGAAGTAAACAAACATGGGTAACACTTGCTGAACAGCGTGTGCGTGTGTTTTTTGCTCTTGACGGACTAGCTGACACACATCACTTGTATCGTCGCGGCACCAATTGGCAAAAAATTATAGACAACGCTGGCATCTTTATGAGCGCAGGTGGAGATGCAATATGGAAATTTATTCCATTAACAACTAATCAGCATCAACAAGAAGATTGCAGGAGATTAAGTGTAGAACTTGGATTTTCTTCGTTTGCAGTTATGAGTGATCAGAGACAAAACTGTCATGTATTTGATGCACAGGGAGAATATCAGTATAGTATTGGCAATCCAAAAGGTCCCAAAGACTTTAAACAGGCTGTGCGTGATTATGAAATGAGCGGGGAACACCAGGACCTAAGGCCAGTACCCAAGCGTATTGATTGTTATGCAGATAAACGAAAATACTTATACCTTGATGCATTGGGAGATGTGTACCCTTGTTGCTACTTGGGTAGTCAGCCACGCACTTTTGATAGGACTGGCGGAGTACAAAAATATGTACATAAGCGTGTTGATGATATAATGCACAATAATAATCTATTTGAGAACACTATAGATACGGCAATCGATTGGTTTAACCAAATTCCGCCCAAATGGAATGCACCAATGTCAGACAGGCTTGCGGCGTGTGATAATGTATGTGGGAAAAATACCAACTATATAGAAGTTAGTAAAAATGACTACAACGACTCAAGCATATAGCCGGAATCTTGTAGTTTAACAACACCAAATTCAAACCTTACACTGTGCATACTAATACTGGACTGTTGCATAATCCATTCATATACGTTGTCTGCACAATGTCCAATTATCATTCTACCAGTAAAATTTTTGAAATCGTTTGGATCAATATCATACTCATGTGAGTTATTGTCTATTGCCCAGTTAGTAACATGTTGTTGGATACTTTGTCTATATTGATTTAGTTCTGATTCTGGCATAGTAGTACCTGGAATGATAATACTAAATTGGCTTTTTATATCTGTCTTAGGAACATACCGAAGTGAATTTTTCATACTGTTAATATCATTATCAAATGCAAGTGCCTGTAAGTCCTTGCCCAGCGTATTGTATCCGATTATCATACAGTTTTGATACTTAAAGCCTGCGTCATAACATTGAGCGTCTGACTCAGTTAATGGTATACTGTAGTCAGCTTCTACTTTGTGCGCACTACAACTACTAATATACGGAGGACTTTCAAAATTTTCGGCCCGATTCATAATTTTTGCTTCCAGTTCATGTATAGCAAAGTTCAAATCACAAAGCATACGAGCTAGATTTTCGTCAGGCTGAAGTTGTGTATTTTCGGCAAATTTGTCATGTAGTACGTTTAAATCAGTCTGATTGTATGGAACATTACGCCAGCATGCTGGAATATCGATGTCAGGCCAATCTGTAATAATTTGTTTACATATATTATGGATATTATATTGCAGTGTTTGTTCACTAGATATAGGCGTAGGACACTCAAAATCAAACTCCAATACTTGCCCATTATAGTCTTGAAAAATACGTTGCCACACATTTAAAAATTTATCACTTGCGCTGTTATTGCTTAGTTCATAATTTAAAATACGATAGTCTGTCTCTCCAGTAAGTGTTATAGTTACAGTTGCCATAATATTATTTATATAAATAAGTATGTAGTTAATATAGGATTTAAAATGAACAAAATAGGATTTATTGGTACAGGTAAGCTAGGCATGCCATGTGCGGAAGCAATGGCAAATAAACAACATCATGTTACTGGATATGACGTTGCAGGGCATATGAGTGACCACATACACATGCAAGATTCAATTAAAGATGCAGTGAGAGATAGAGATATTGTATTTGTTGCAGTACCTACTCCACATGATCCAGACTATGACGGGCGGGCACCTACAGCATATTTGGAACCCAAAGACTTTAACTACGACATTGTAAAAGATGTATTAGCGGAAGCTAACAAGCACATGAACGACAGCCAATTACTAGTGCTTATCAGTACTGTACTGCCTGGTACTACTAGAAATCAATTTGTAGATTTAGTTACCAACACACGCTTTGTATACAATCCTTATTTGATTGCAATGGGAAGTGTAGCATGGGATATGGTTAATCCAGAGATGGTTATGATCGGTACTGCTGACGGAAGTACTACTGGCGATGCAAAACAACTTGTAGACTTTTATAAAACTATAATGGAAAATAATCCACGCTATGAAATTGGCACATGGGATGAATGTGAATGTATTAAGGTGTTTTACAATACATTTATTAGCGCCAAAATAGGTCTTGTAAATATGATACAGGATGTAGCGCAACAACAGGGCAATATTAACGTAGACGTTGTTACAGATGCCCTAGCTAAGTCTACAATGCGTATTATGGGTCCACAGTATATGAAAGCCGGTATGGGCGATGGAGGCGGATGCCATCCACGTGATAATATTGCACTTCGTTATATGGCAGACGAACTTGGCTTAGGATATGACTTGTTTGACAGCATTATGAATGCCAGAGAAATACAAGCAAAAAACATTGCATTAGAATTAGTAAAACATGCCAACGAACATAATATGCCAATTGTTATTCATGGAAAAGCATACAAGCCAAATGTAGAGTATTGCGACGGAAGTTATAGTTTACTAATTGGACATTACTGCGAGGAGCAAGGCGTTGCACCTATATATGTAGATCCACTAACAGGCGACGAGTATGATCCAACAGAGCCTTGTGTATTTTTACTAGCACACAGCGCAAGTACTACATACAAATACACTGGCAAGAATAGTGCAGACAAATTATACTGTAACATTCCCACTGGTAGTGTAGTGGTTGATCCGTGGCGCAGTTATATAAATGTAAATTGTAAGGTAATACATTACGGCAATACTCGAGGCCAATAATGTTACAGGTATGGGGATATAGTCCACAAGGCACCAGCTTTAGTACCAATTGTAATTGTATACCGGTTATATATCGACAGTTTGCACAAGGTGCAAGTTTATTTCATATGAAGTATGCATTCTTTATCAGTGGAGCGTTTGGTAGATTTGAAAATCCAAATACTGGATATACAGATTGGCTGGATACTATAAATTTAGATGAACGAACACTACGACATATTAAACAAGGCAAATGTATTGTAGTAGTAGATGATACTACTGAAGCATTTGACGAATCTACAATTAACACAACATTACAAAACTTTGCTGAGAGAAATAAATTAACAGCTGATAATTTTGTCTTTAGTACTAATAATTTAAATTTTCCAAAGCAGTCATTTTGTGATGTATATTCAGCACCTTTTGTTTTGGAATACTGCCGCTATAGTATAATTGATAAAGACACCGACTACTTTGAACCTATTATGAAAACCCGTGGAGATTGGCAATATCCATTTATCAGTATTGGCGGGGAACCACGACATCATCGGCGACAACTACACAATCTTATTCGCAACCAGTATCCCAGTACTGGAATATGTACTATGAACAGTGGATTTAGAGCTAATGATTACAGTACTATATCGTTTACGCCTGAGGTATCTCCATATGAGCTAAATCACACTGGCCCTTATGTATGGCATGATATCAATCCCAAACACTTTATACATGTGCCCAGTGCGGCAGTAATGGAAACTTATATTGATTATGATAATTTTAGCATTACTGAAAAGGCATTTAAAAATTTAGTATACCCACAGCCATTTGTAATGTTGGCTGCAAGTGGCAGTATTCAGTTACTGCGTGATATTGGATTTGATGTATATGATGAGTATGTGGACCACAGCTATGACAATATTGTCGACAACGACGACAGGATTAGTGCTGTGTTTGAAAGTTTTTGTAAATTAATCCAAATGGATCATTTTCCAAACGAAAAAAATATTGTGGCTCACAACCGTGAAGTTAGTCGCAATTTAACAATTGCCAATGACTTTATTAACTACGTAGAGTCCAAGTTGGAATCTACGGGTTAACATTATTTTGCCAGATTTTGTCAAAAAAGTTTTCACCAAATCCCTCTGGTTGTCCTGGAGCATGCTTCTTTTCTAGTTCTTCCATTACTGTCTTATAGTAAGGAAACTGTTCAAAATATGCTGGTGTTCTCATTGAGATATTTTTATGATACTGAAAGAATCTAGAGTTAAAGGGTCTTGTGCCAACACGTTCTTTCATATTATCTGTGTGTAGATATATGCTATTCAGTCTGTCGGGCTCGTTTCCACGACCAATATATTGATCCAGTTTTGCATATATACGATCCCAGGGAACCAAATCATGGCTCAAATAAGCTGGGTCAAGAACGTTATCATAGACACAGTTACTTGTTATTCCCCATCCATGCCCAACACGATCGTCGTTAAATTTAGTACTAAAACTATTAAAGAAATATTCCAGTGTTTCATCAAAGTGTGGTAAACTAAAATAGTTATGTGTACATGTCAGTGCAATTTTAGCATGATGCTGAAGTTCCATCATATTATGATGAAAGCGATTCCAATCTAATCCATAGCGTACAAGTTCAGCACGTGGCCCAATGTTTTCAATACTAACACCAATTGTCCAGTGCGCAAACTCATTGGTCTTTTTAATAGTATCAACCATACGATCAAACAGTGGACCTTTTGTATTGAGGTTTGTGGTAAACATTAAGTTAACTTTTTCATCAAACGTTTTAAAAATAGGTGTTAAGTTATCAATCAATGTGTATACTTCTGGCATAAGGGTAGGTTCACCGCCTAAGAAATTAATGCTTAACCGTCTAGTTTTATCTATTTGCTTAATTCGCTCTACTAATAATTCCATCATACGTCGAGTCCACTCAATTGTGTACTCGTCTTTTGATTTTACACTTTGTCCTACTTCTTTTTTCCATGTAGTACTACTCCATGGTCCGCAATACACACATGCTAAATCACACTGATCACCAATATCAATTTCAATATACTGTACATGATCAGTATCCATCAGAACATCTTTGCTGTTAGTGATAAAATCATCTGTCCAGGTATTCCAACTATGCCTTATCGCATTATCACCATTGCGAACACACAACTTACAAGTGTGCGCAGGTATTTGATTTTTTAGCAACATTGTTTGCTTGTTTTCTACATTAAGATCATACTTTTCAAAAACATCCACCCCAAGATCATCCATCTCTTGAAATGTAATTTTATGTCCAATACTTTTACAGCAATGCCGTATTTCCTGACGTCTGAAATCTATATTTGTATCTGTCCATAGTTTGCTACAAACGTTTTGTTTAATCCTCATGCCAATAGTCCTCAAGTTCTGGTATTACATCTATTATACTTATATTTCGCAGCTTATCACGAGCTTTTGTTATTCTTTTAAATTCTTGCCAGTGTTCTTCCACTCTGGGTCTTTTTAACTGCTCGACCAATGGAGCAAGATTATTGCTACCAGTATACACATACCCATGGTTATATGTTTGTTCAAACTCAGTAATTAAACGCTGTTTGATAGGATCTGGTAACATTTCAATTGAATAAAAACTTTGATTAACTGGATTTAACCAAATTGGAAATTTGAAATCTAACTCTTCTTTGTAGTATTTACTGGTACTAATTATATCAAATATACTGTATGCGCTATACGTATATGCATTAGCAATAAAATCTGTTGGCAAGAGTCTGCTTTGTATCAAATGTAGATTTTCAATAAACTTGTTCCAATTGGCTGGGTATCTAGTATATTCAAATGTTTTGCCACTGCCATCACCACTAAGTAATATGTTTCTACGTTTGAATGTGCTTAACATGTCAAACATTTCTTCTTCGTATATACTACCATTTGTTGCAAAATTTATTTCAATATTTTTGCTAATGCCTGAATCTACTAACTTACGCATAAACGGAGTCATTTCCTTAACCAATAATGGTTCACCACCGTATACATTAATTAGTTTAGCGTGATGACATTTTTCAATTATGCTATCCCAGATCTCTGGAGTTCGCCACCATTTGGTTTTAAATGTAACGCCTTTACCCGGCCATAATATTTCATCTTCATTAAACAACATACTACTACTAGCACTATCACACACTACACACATTTGGTTACACACATTGCCCAACTTCATATCAATATCTAAGATATTATGTGTGGACGCATCTTTTTTTGTTATATACTGTACAGCGTAATCATGGAATCGATTATTGCTATTTTGTCGCTGACTAACGATGCCAACTTCTTCGTTACGATAGCAAGTGATACAGTTAACACTTGGTTTGTCGTCTAACATGTTTTGTCTTAAAGTTTGCCAGTGTTCAGCGTGTGTAATTTCATCTAGAGTATAATTTGATAAATTATGGGTAACTTCAGTAACGTTACTATTAAAGTCACAACATGGCACAACATGGCCATTTGCTCTAATTTCAACACCAGCAAATGCCTTGATACAAAAATGTTTGTTTATTTCAGTCATATATAGTCTCCAAAGCAAAATTTATATCCGCTAGTAATACTATACTTATATGTCTCATGTATAATATCAGCTTCATCCATATTATGACTCATTAAATTTAAACAGCAATCCACTACAACTTCACATTTATAGCCATTAGCTGTCATATTGTGCATACCAAGTTCGCGATGCTCAATGCATCCTGGGATACTAAAGCCAGTATAGTATAGATGATTTACATTATGATTTTTTAAGTACGCATTAACTTCATCAGTATTCCAGCTCGTAATAGTATTATCACGCCTACTAACGGCTGTTTGGATTAAATGATGTGGGTGTTTCCATGGAAAATTTACTGCTTGGTCGGGAGGTAGCTCAGTTTGATATGCAGCTAAAACAATTGGGCCTTGCCAACGTTGAAGAACTTTGGATATACGTAATACAGTACGTTCCATTGGTGTTTGTAGAAAGCTAAGACCAGGATAATATTTGTCCCATGTGTCGATAATCATTATTGCTGATGTCATAATTATATTTATACATTATTAAAATAGCAGTTAATTATCCGGCCAAGTTTTCCATCCTTTACGTTCCTTGTATTCAGTAAAGAAATTGTATAGGTAATTTAAACTTCGACTCCAATTTAAGTCTGCGCTCTTATCAAACACCCAAAGTCTTTTCCACATTTCACTTATTAAGTGATCCTTTTCCTCTTGACTAAATGTATCTTCTTGTATATAACTAATGATACTTTTCATACCTTGGACTTGATTACCTCCAAGTGGATGATGATTTTCTAGCCAATCAATATGTGTTTCGTATTTTTTTATAACACGTTCTTTATACCAATCTGGAAAGATTGCTGGATGCTGCCACTGTGGCCAACTTACAAAGTTAGGTGTAAACAGTGCCCATTGGCTCCATTTATTTTCCACACAATATTTGTTAAACTCAGGAAAGTGTTCTAGATTTAATGCACCAATGGTGGGTGCTGGAAACAAATGTACTTTTGGTGCTTCAGTTTTTACACGATTAAAATTAGATTCGAACTGTGGCCATTTTAGTCCAGTGCGTATATACTCAATGGTTTCACCATACCCATCAATACTTGCACCAACACTAACTCTATCAAACTTTTTCCAAATTTCTACTATATCCCTACCTTTATATTTTAGACTAGTTAGATTGGTATTGTATTTAATTTTTACATCAGTCCGCCCCATATCAATTAACTTGTCTAGCATTTGCAAATGTTCTGGATATAAAAATGGTTCTCCGCCAGCGAAATAAATTTCTTCAACTGTTTCCAAAAATGGTTCTACTTTTTCATAGCAATCAACATGGATAAATTTTGGTTTGTTTTGTTGACTGTGTGGATTGTCAGCAGTAATTCCGTTGTCTACTTCAAGTTTGATTAATTCGTCATGCCAAGTACTGCTAAGTTCATAACCACACATACGACATTTTAGATTACAAATATTACCAAACCTTATATCCAAGTACAACATATTAATATCACTAGTGCCGTCTTCTTTGGTGTCTGCTACTACCTGTCTTGTTTTTTCATTATCAAATTCTGTATTAAACCATGTACGCATACTATTATTTTTGCGTCCAGCATCGTCATGTTGGTAGCAACGATTGCATCCTGGGTGTTTCTCTCCAGCTAAAAATTGCTTACGTAATTTTTTAAAACTATCATGATTCATTAAGTCTGGAACACTGTCATACTCTTGCATTTCGCCGTAATTATCACGCTTGTGTTGCTGATCCCAAAAACAACACGGCATAACTTTGCCTGTTGGCAACACATGTAAATGCACCCAGGGGGCTAAACAAAAACTTTTGTTGTCGGGTAAATCCATTAAAATTCCATTCTGTTAATTTTGTTGTTCGTCAATTTGTGTTTTGCGAAGATCTTCCTGAATACGTACACTTTCATATAGACTATCAATAGGGTTATTATGCACTTGACAATGTTTAGTGCATTGTGCAATTCTACCATCACTATGTTTTTTGATATCCCAAGTGTCTTTAATTTTACTAAAGTAGTCAGTTTCATCCAATACATATTGCAATCCGTGTTTAATAATATTGATATTATCAAATCCAATATTTTTATCAACCCATTCATAATATTGCATATTAATAATACCATCAGCATCTTGACTTACGTGGCCAAGGAAACAGCATGGGTGAACTCCACCTTGAGCATCTACATAAATTTCCTGATTACGGATACTCATACAATCAATTTGCTGACTACTATCTAACCAACTCAAATGACCTTTTTGTATTCTCTCGTCTAGTGATTCTTTTTCATTCTTGAATGAACGTTTAAACACATCAGGTACTAGTGGATCCATCCGAGTGTTACTTTTACCTTGATTTTTGCCAGCTTCTAAGTGCCAACTATTGGTCCATTCATCGTCTGGCGGATACAATGCACCTTCCACTAATCCATTGTCGTCCAACAACAGCATACTATCTAGTCCTCTGCCTTGTTTTTCTTCAGTGAATCCAAATGCTTTTTTATAGAAGAAATCCTTGAATCCTAATTCTTCACTCAGTGCTTTTGCATCATTCAGCTGATGCTGATTGTGTCCAAATATTAAAAATTCCCACGTGGCTGAACCGCCAGCATCACAAAAGGCTTTCATATTAGCGTATAACTTACTCCACTGTACTTTGCGTCTATACATATGATTGGTGTCTTCAAGGCCATCCACACTGAAAATAACACGGTCATGTTGTGGATTCATTTTATCAGCCAATTTACGCCAAAATGTTGGATTACGCATTCCTCCATTTGTGTGTACACGCACAGTACCTTCCCAATGACATTGTTTGATATAATCTACAATTTCAACTAAATCTCGACACGTTCCAGGATCACCGTAGTTTCCGCAAAATAATATTGTCCTACACCCTTTAAGTAGTTCAGGCGTAAACACTTCCTTAAATTGGGAAAGTGACCATTCACGCTTATCTATCCACGGTAATGGATATCCTCCGCTTACATTGCGTGGACACCCAGGACATGATGCATTACACTTACTGGTAAGTTCAATATGCATCTGTCTAATGTTTTTGTATTTAATCATACTCATGTGTTAATGTCCTTATTGTCAGGTATCAATAATTGGTTTTCAACAGCATCTGCAAGTGTATCCAAATATATTGGACGCCCCCATGTAGTAGCATCGCCATCTTTAACTGGTTCCTTGACCGGGTGTATATTATGACTAACATCATATCCCTCGTACCAGCTTACTAAATCTGGTAAGTTTGAAAATGCTGTCATAAAGTTTTTGTTTCTACGTACATCATATTGTTTGTAAAAACTTACAAAATCACGCTGACGAGTTTCTATGTCACTGTAATCTCTAACACTGTGTCCTTCGTCAACTACTTCCATATATGCCAATGTTCTTTCAAATCCATCTTGTTCGTGTTTGTGGAACCGCTCTTTTTGCTCACTGTACCAATCACTTAAATATTTATGTCGTTCTTTTCTTACTTCTTCTGGTAATGTAGTGATACTCTGAAAGCTAGGAAAACGTAAAATATTATAACTCATATCAACAAACGTTTCATCTTCTGCAAATTTACCACCATTATATTCTTCTCGCATATCAAAAATCTGTTCATGCATTTTGTCAATACTACCCAAACATAATGCATTGATAGTTAACATACAGTGTACCATGCCAAAATTTCCTTCATTTAACATGTATTTGTAGTTATCAATCCATTCGTCATACACAAGACCGTCACGTATGTATTCTGCTTGTTCGCCAAATGCTTCATTACTGGTGTAAATATCAAAAGCATCAATTTTATGACTAAGTTTAACTAATCTATGTAGATGACTACGCTTACATCCCAAGTTAGTGTTAACTGCTAATCGTACTTTACATCCAGGATTTTTATCATACCAGTTGATTAATTTCCAAAAATCATGACTCACAGTAGCTTCGCCACCAGTAACTCTTAACTGTTGTAAATTATGTTGTAAATCAGTTTCCCACCATTTCCAAAATGCTTGAGTATATGGATTTCCTTCGTTCTTAACACCATATGGTTGAGCCCATTCCCCAGTATGTGCAAATGCTCCCCAGCCATCACTAGTCATGTTATCATATGGCCCATTCTTTTTAATGTCATGACCCCATGTTGTACTAAACCCAGCATTACAATAACTACATGCAAAATTACAATTACTATCAAATGCAATCTCTAATGTCTTGGGTGTAAAACTATCTTTCCAGTCACTACGGAATGCAGTATCTAATTCTTTTTCACTATAGGGTGTACTTTTATAATACCGATCACTTACGTATTCATCCCCCATATCTTCAATTTTCCAGCAATATTCACATTCTTTAGGACGTACGCCTTCTTGCATTTGTTTACGTACTAATTTTTTATACACTGTATTGTGCAATGCACTTGGATCTTTTTTAACATCGTTTACATTAATTTTATGCGGTGGCGGATGATGACAGCTTGTTGTTGCACCATTTCCGAGCCACACAGTAGCATTATACCATTTTGCTCCACAAAAGCTAGTACTCTTTTTATCAAGCACACGTGTACGCCATTCTACTGGTGTTTCTTTAATATTTTTCTTTTTATTGGCCATTATGCTTTTTTACCTTCTGCACGATATTCTGCTTGCATTTCATAATACAGATCATTATAGTATTGACAATCAAAATAAAATTCTTCCATCTCTGGAAATGTTTGTACAAAGTCAGTACCATTACGTTCATCCATTTTATTTACAAAATCATAAAACATAGCACGTTTTTTGATCAGATCAAAACCTTCATTACGTTCAGGTTTGTTCTTTTGATTAAAATACAAGCGGTGTACTACAATACGTTTAAACTTGTCAATTTCATATTCTTCAAATCCCTGATGATCGCTCCATGCTCCATTACTACTGCGATTGCTCATATAGTCTAGTGTGGGTAATAGATAGTCTTCCACTAGTTGATGACTACATATCTGAACATCTAAATAATCTGGACTTCTCAAATAAGGAACATCTAGTCCAACTATCACACTGTGATCTGGACTATGTTCTCGCCTAGCAGTAAGCGACATATCGCCTGGTCGAGTAATACGAAACCCAGTACTTGTTTCCAAATGCTGATTACTGTTATTTGGATTGTATTTTTGTTTAAGTTGATATTGCCATTCTAGTAACTTGCGGAATCCAGTGACACTGAATATATTAAACGTAGCCATAATAACTGCACGTACATTACCAAGTTGTAGTAGTTGCTCATATCGTTTGCGAAATAGTTCAAAATTTAATCCACGTCTGGCATACTCGGCTTGTTTGCCCCAACTTTCAACACTGGTGTAGATAGTAATCTTCTTAACGTGATTATCTTCTTTAAGAACAACTAGTTTCTCAATAAACTTATCCCAAATTTTATCAGGTATACTAAGATTACTATTAATGCTAAACTCTAGTTCTGGATTTGGATTTTGAATAAAAAAGTCCATTGTTTTGAGTGTTTCTTTACTCATCAATGGCTCGCCACCAGTAATACGGAAATGTTTTAAATGCTTGTATGCATCAGGAAACCATTTCCAAAATGCATCAATGTAAGGATTAAAGTCTCGGTTCTTATAACTTAGATTATCTAAATCCTGATACCCTTGTACCCAAGTTTCAGTTTTATCACCTTCGAAAACTTTGATGGGACCGTTTATTTTTAGATCCTCTACCCATTTACTACTAAATTCAGGTCCGCAATAGTGACATGCAAGGTTACATGCATTACTAAAACTAACCTCTAAGTAGCTTGGATATATATTTTCATCACCTTTAAGATTAACAACTTCATCAAAGTCAGTAAGTGCCCAGGGCTCTAAACTTTTGTAGTGTCTATCGCTAGTTCCGCTATCGTCTTCAACTCTCCAACAATAATCACACTCACTGGGCTTTTCATTATTAAGCATTTCAGTTCGTGCTTTTTTAAGTACACTGGTATTAAACAACGCTGCAGGATTTTCCTGTATCTCCTTTAATGGTATTTTATGTGGAGATGGGTGATGACATGCATGCGTCATACCAGTACCCAAGTGCATAGTTACTTGCTTAAACTTAGCCATACAAAACCCACACCCTTTGCTGTCAAGTAAGGATTTTATTTTTTCTAAATTATGATGATTGTTGCCAATAGTTCCATCTGACTCTTTTGCCCAATCAACTTCTTGAAATTTTTTTACTGTCATTTATTACTCAATTTCTGATATAACATTATCTTCACGTACCATTGGTGCCATACGACTTGGATTTATATAAACTTCTTTAAAAAACTTACTGGCCTTGTCATCCATGTCCGCTATCTCTAATTCTAACTCGTCCTGCAAAATTCGACCCAAGCGCACAGTTTCAGCTTTTAGCTTGTCTATATTGTATCTATATCCAGTTGCTGGACACAGTTCCCCGTCAGGATCTTCAAATTGCGGCATCACTGTCTCAGTCCAAAACTTAGTGTGCCATTCGAAGTCACGCACATCACGCCAATCCCAGGCATCCCTATCCAAGTTGGTCATATAGCATCCCAATCTTGCTCCATAAACTGCCCATAATCCATTGATTACATCTTCACCAACACTCATCCATACTAACATACGTTGGTAGTTTTTACGATGTAATTTTTTAAGAGCTCGCTTATCAACAATGTTTCCGTCTTCCAAACTCATCTTACAGCCTTCACGAAATCCTGCACGATATGCTTGGTACGGGCTACCATTGTTTGCAACATCACAGTAAATATTATTCATTTGTACATAGTTGATGTTCCAGCAAAAGTCTACTTGTGCATGCTTATCATTTTCAGGTGCCGCTTCGTGTGTACGCATTGCATTTACAACATGTACTGGCCAACACTTAATGCCGCCGTTTCCGTATACAAGTCCGTTTACTGCATTTTTACCTGCCCAACTAATAACATCATTTTCACCAATAGTGTTTAAATCTAATTCAATATTAAAAAAATCGCTACGTACAATGTTATCTGCATCTATAGTGATAAATCTGTCAGTTTCAACTAGTGCTGCGGCGGCTTTATGAGCGGCATCACTACCCCATACGCCATGACTACGCAATGCCCAAGGGCACTTCTCCAGCAAGTCTTGATAATTTTGATCAGCATTTGGTTCGTCGTAACTAATGAATACCACGTCAAATTCAGTGATAGGTATTATTTTGCTCATGTATTGTTTCCTTTGATTGAAAATGTTACTTTATGTTTTTGGTGCAACAAGTTATAATTTTGTATATTTCCCTGAATCTTTATAGCACATTTCTTTTTAGTTTTAAGTTCACGTATATTTATTGGTATGCTTCCATAGTATTCGTCTGGTGTGTCGCCCACTAAGTACACCCATAATTTATCTTCATGCAATCCGATGTCAGTTAACTCACCACTACTTAGCGGTGTTGTAATTGTAAGAAAATCACCCTTTTGGGTTATGTTAATATGTCCTTGATTATGCGTGTGTTCAGCATATCTGTGTATGTAAGAAAAATTCTTGACAAGACTTTGTTGTGCAATATTCAATGGACTATTAAAAATATCTAAGTAGTAATTTTTAAAACAACGCCTAGTTAAGAATCCAAGATCAGTTAAACTAACATGTTTACGTATACTAGTAATATCATATATAACATTGCCATTATCCAATAGTTCCTGTGCATCAACATCAATGGTATCTATTAGGTAATCCGGATTATTATGTTTAACTATATATAGAGATAGATCATTTTTATCGTCAACAACAATCTTCTTGTTAAACGTCATGTTACTAAGTTTGCGTATACTTAAAGGATTAACTTCTACTACTAGTTTATTATTACCAGCATATACCAATACCCTAATATCCCAATCATCTTTTTTTACATTAGCCAATTGGTGTAGATTAGTTTCACTACTACGTAACCGTACTACGTTATCTTTTTTAACAATTGCTAGTTCATTATTATCATCAAATGATACAATGTAGTCTTTTTCATTTTCGTAACCTTTAAGAATATTTTCTGCTAGATAACTGTCAGTCAGTAGGCATGGATACTCTGAAGTATCCTGTTCAATTGATGCTATTTGTATAATAGCCCCAGTCCATTCATCATAAAAAACATAAAACTGCTTTTTAGATTCTAATGTTACTGTCTTTAACACGTTGTCTGTAATCATCTAATACTTCTTCATCTAAAAATGCATCACTATTATAGCATATGATACCACTCACACGGTGGTTATTAACTTTAAGTGTGCCATTTGTAAACCAACTACTAAGGTATTCCACCCAGTCTGTCGGTAAGTCATCGTCGTCAAGAGTTAAGTTATCTAAACTTAATAATTTGTAGGGAATATGTCCATGTATATTTGATTCTTCTCCCAGCATCATAATAGTGGTATTAATTAACAAGTTTATATCAAAATACCCAGGACGGCCTTCACTTATGAATTTAAGATACACTCTACGAAATTCTTTAAGTACAACATCTAGCATCTTAAAAAACTGTTCTGATCTTTCTCTTCGACTGAAATAAAATATATCTGTCATGTAAGTGGGAATATCGTTACGCTCATGAATACTAAATTTGTCGTTTAGTGGTACTGGTTCACCTCTAAAATTTTCTACAGTTTTACTGAACACATAGTCATGCAATACTATATTATCCCAGATGTCATCGATGTTATGTGTTACTATACATCTACGATCAATATACATTGTGTGTTCAAATGTACTACATGCATGCAATTGCCATAAATTAATTGCAATATCTTCAGTTGGATCATAATGCCCATATGGCAGTTCTACAATACTATCAAATGTATCCTCATACTTTTGCGGTACAGAGTCAAATTTGTCTACAACAAGACAAAACTCGCGATCTGGATCAGCTAGTTTTAAACTACTAGCCAATGCTACTGCTTGCTCAACTTGTATATTACCTGGAGACTTTGTTGCTATTGTAATATATCCCTGAGTCATGTAACTGCTCCAATCATAGCATCAAAATTACGCCCAATACTACGCTTGTTCATTACATGTAAATTCTGATGTAAATTTCTTGATACAATGTCTTTCCATGGTTCATTACGATCATTTGACAAAAATACCCAATCATTAGAAGATTTAATTTCAACTATATCATCTTTTTGATCCATATATTGCATTGGACCGTCAATGATCTTATGTATAGTATCGCCATCTGCCATACCATTCATTAAATGTGAGGCAACACTAACACAATAATCAGTACGATACATATGTCCTGGAAAACTGTATAGGAATTTATAAAAACTATATTCTGTTTTTGTATGCGCCCATAGATCAAAAAACATATCACTAGTGTCACTACGATCAAAATAAACTACAGTACTCCACCACATTGGTACACCAACTGGATTTAAGTATTGTTCATATAAATCTGGCGGGTCGCCACGTAAATCACATGCAGAATTATACATACCAACATGTATGTGTTCTTGTTCAAACAGATAATCTAAGTTATCATTACGCACAATATAGTCAATATCTAATAGTAATGTTTTATCAAACGGAGAGTACTCATTAACCAAATGCTTATTACTATTCTGAAAATGACTGTCAAATGTAGTCCATGGACTATCATAATGTGTTCTTACATTTTCTTCTTGTTTAACATCTGTGATTACTACTTCGTCAAATGCTTTTTCAACTAACTCCTTGCCAAGGCTTGATTCAAGCCAGTTATAATCACCGTCTGAAGTAATCAGGCAAGTGTTGTTGTTTTTCATATGCTTTTTTACATATAGTGCAGACAGCAGTGCCAACTGTACATAATCAATTTCACTGTTGTTATAGGCAAAAAAGCAACATCCGTTATAACTCATTTACCAGTCCATTACCTTTTTTATATTTCTTGCTTTTGATAGTTTGTTTGTTTCTATTAAAAACTCATTCATTGCTTCATTATATTTTTCAATAATCATTAACTTAAATTCATGCAAGTCATCAATTTGAATTGGTGTATTACGACTATCTTGTATTACTGCATGTTGAAACTCATTATCCAATAAACTTTGGACAAAACTAATTAACAATTGATCAGCACGCCATGTGCCTTTTTTGTACATAAAAGTCTGTTGCGTTTCCATTCTGATTTTGAGGTTTTTCTTTTGATTTTCTATTGTCATTCGATAATTAGAAAATTCCAATGCTTTTTCTAAGCGGTCATCCATAGTGCTTCTACCTCCGTATACGGTTATTTAACTACTACTATAACTTATTTATGATTGTTTGTCAAGCGGTTTAGCTGTCGTTAGCTGAATTAAAGTTTTCAATGACGCTAGCTGTTGGGCCAGTTACGCTATACGAAACTGAATTTTTTGAAATATTATTAGGTTGTAATGTTTTAGCAAAAAATGTAGTGGTTCCAGTGATGGGATTTGCATGATGTGATCCATCATCCATTACTACTTTAATTTGTACTTGGTGGGCTGACCCCACTTCAACATATTTGGCATAAAAAACTGCACGAAGGTTTGCATATCCGCCGCCGTAACCGCCGCCGCCGTAACCGCCACCAGGACTAGCACTACTAAAAATTGTTTGCCAATCTGTAGTTAAATGATAAAATCCCCTACCGTTACTAATTCCGCCACTACCACTTTGTAATGTGCCTTCATGATTCATACGAACTGTGCCCAGTCCAGTACATATTGCATTCCAACTTGCATAACCAGCATTTGAGGCGTTGCCTGTCATATCTAGACTGAATCGTATCTCGCCTCCACTATTAAAAAAGTATCGTGCTTGACTATAGTCAGTAAAGGTATAAGCAAATATACCTTCTAAACGTGAATCCCATGCATCGGTACGTGCAAAATTTCCTGCGTTTGTTTCACTTGATGCACTTGCACCTACAGTTAAATGTACATCGTTCATTAATACATTTGTTTGATACACATTTTCAATATAATTACCATCATTGGCAGTAATGTCAGTACCAACTGAAACATTTGTAAGTTGTGTACTGTCTCCAACATGTGTTAATATAGCGTTAGATCTATCAATTAAACTATTGGTATGTACACTCTCAACTTTGTCATTGGGTGCCAAATTATTTACAACTGCGCTATTACCATAGCCAAATCTATGTGTGTATCGATTAAATACAACCACACGGGTTGCCGCTGGAACGGCTGTGGTAAATGTAATAGTATTAGCAGTATAGTCTATACTATAGCCACTGCCGACCTTTGATTCCTGTCCAACTACTACGACAATAAAGTCTGTTGATACTACATCAGTAGTTAGTGAAAAAGGTCCAACACCAGGACTTGTTGATGGATAGTCTGTTTCATGTATTGAAAATATTGCATTACAGTCTGCGGCATTAATAATTGTGCCACCACTAAAACTAGCATCGTACTGCCGTCCAGAATACACATCAGCAAAACACTTATTGCATAAATCTGCAAGTGCATTGTAATGTGATGCCTGTATTACTTGACCGACGCTAACTGCCACCTTATTTGACTCCTACTACAATTTCAATTAACCCTGGCTCTTGATTTATTTTAGCATCAAGGGCTCTACCAATTATGTGCTGGTATGTACAATCTTCGCCATCACTAACTGCTCTGGCATGACCTGGGGTAC
>Ga0228633_1000079_pt1 | contig 24882 bp, 15 predicted proteins | sample 41DmetaG_FD_182703 | JGI IMG/M metagenome (GOLD analysis project Ga0228633, IMG submission 182703) | Seawater microbial communities from Monterey Bay, California, United States - 41D | ecosystem: Environmental > Aquatic > Marine > Coastal | place: USA: California | collected 2016-11-13
CATTTTTTGAGTTTTGAGCTTTTTTTGCTGCATATTTCGCTTTCATCTTTTGTTGATTGACAATACTAGCTTCAATCGATTTTTGATGAAATAGTACTTCATAAGATGCTATTTTATCTTTGACTCCAAGAAGTTCTCCGATATTAAAATCTGACTTTGCCTTTCCTGATTTTGCATAATATACCTTTGCATCTACATTGTCTTTTAACTTTACGATTAGTTCTCCAGACTTGAAGTTCATTCTGTCTTGCATTACTGCGTTGGGTGTTTGCGCTAATAGGATATTTGTAAATAGGAAAAATAATATTATTTTTTTCATAAGTATGTAAATGAGAGATTAATAGGATTTAAGATAATTCTGGACCATTCCATAACAAATTAAATCAAAAGAATTAATTATAAACATATTTATAAAATTATAAAATAAATTACTGATAGCAAATGAAATCATTACAATGATGTTATTTTTTGTCTACTTCACAAATGGCAAACTATTTCATACGCTACTTAAGTCACTAATAACTTAACTTTTGGAGTGTAATATAATCAGTTTATAATTATCTTTTTATCCCTCCCGAGCAACCCCTCGAGCAATCTTAAAAACCAAAAAACCCGTAATTCATTGTTTATAAATGAGTTACTGGATAATTTTGTGGTACCTCCAGGAAGTTTTTGGTTTTACCTCGTTTTATGTATTTTTATACTAAGTCAATGAAAATCAACAGTATAATGACTAAATTATGATAAAAAAGTAAAGAGAAATCCAACCAAATAACAAGGATTTAAACCTGCGGAGCAACCTCTCGAGCAACCCGAATTCTTGAAAAATAGGAGGAAGGGTGTTGTATCGAAAAGAGGATATTTATAACAACCCACGATTTGTAGCGTGAGTTGTTATTACAAACCATTTTCGCTACTGTTAATGAATATATTCTGTAATATTACTAATTTGACCATCAAGAATAACGAATCTATCTACCCATAATAATTTTGGATAGTAATAAGTTTAGTACTTTTAATAATTATTAATTTAACACATGCCTAAGATTTTAAAATTCCATAAAATTTCTTTACTTATTTTTTTTGTCAATGTGATTTCGTACAATTTCTATAGTCAAACGGAACCAATATTTCAAAAAATTGACCAATCTAAAGGTCTTTCTAGTTCAAAGATAACAGGTATTGTAAAGGAAGAAAATGGTTTTATTTGGATTAGTACTCAAAACGGTTTAAATAGATATGATGGTCATAGTGTAAGAGTCTATAATAAAAGAAATAGTAATATTGAGTCTAATGATATATCGAGTCTTTTTCTTGATAGTAAGAATAGGATTTGGTTTACTTCATATGGAAGTGGACTGAATTTATATGATAAATTCAACGATCAATTTAAATCTTTTCAAAACTCAGAAAACAATAAATATTCTATCATATCCAATAAGGTAAATGCGATTACAGAGAATTCAAAAGGTCTTTTTTGGATTGGTACCGAAAAAGGGTTGTGTTTATTTGATTATAATTTAAATAAATTTTACAGATATATTTATGATGAACATCAACCGCTAAATATAACTAGTATCTATGAGGATAAAAAGGGGAATCTATTCATAGGGACGTTTAAAAATGGCTTACTTGTGTTCAATACTAAAAGTGAAGTATTTAAAAAAATAAATAATGGGAATAAACCAATAACAAGTCCAATCAACGTAATTACTGAATTAAATTCAGATGAAATTTTATTGGGTACTGCAGCTAATGGCTTACTTTCAGTTGATTTAAAAACACATAAAGTTTCAAGTTTTTTTTACAATAATAAATCATTATTAGAAAAAATTAAAATTGTCCGTTCTATAAAAAAAGATAGCAAAGATAATTTATGGATTGGTTCAGATGGTTATGGACTTTTTGAGGTACAATATCCAAATAGTAAAGAACCAATTATTAATAATTATATGTATAATCCCCAATTAGCTTCGTCTATTGCAGGGAATGCTATTTATACGATTTTTGAGGATGATGACTCTAATATGTGGATAGGAACTGCTTGGAATGGAATTAGTGTATTAGATAAGAAAAATCAAACAGAGATAATATTGAGTGATTTTATTGGAATAAATCCAAGTCCAGTTTTATCCATTTTTCAAAATAAAGAACATATTTATTTAGGTTTAGATGGTAATGGGTTAAATATGTTCAACAAGAAAAATAAAAAAATAAATCGCTATGACAAAAATAAAATTAAAGCGAAGTATATTCAAAAAATAATTCAAACAAAAGATGATAATATTTGGTTAGGAACATTTGGTAATGGGCTACTCAAGTTTAATCAGAAAAATAAGATAGTTAAGAAATACATCCCCGTCTTTAATGACGAAACCTCAATAAGTTTTAGTGATGTAAGAGATATTATTGAAGATGAAAGCAATAACTTATGGATAGCTACTTGGGGAGGCGGATTGAATTATTTTGATACTAAAAAGAAGGAATTTTCAAGATTCTATTTACCAAATAATAATCTGGTTTCAATTTTAAAAGACAATAATAAAATTTGGACCACTTCTTATGGAGGTGGATTAAGTATTTTTGATATTCAACAAAAAGAGTTTAAAAATTTTAGTTTTAAAGAAAAAGATTCTACAACAATTAGCAGTAATAATCTTTTTTCAATTTTTAAAGATTCCAAAGGTTATTTGTGGATAGGAACTTCTGGTTCAGGTATTAATAGAATGAATCTCGAAACTCAAAAAGTTGAAAGGTTTCAAGATTTTGATAATATAAAACATAAAACAATCACTTCAATTATTGAAGATAATGATAGTAATATTTGGTTCGGTAGTAAAGATGGAATTATAAAGTATGATTATTTAAATAATACTTTTATTACTTTTAGTAATTTAATAGGAGATTTTCATATTAACTCTGCTTATAAAGATAAACAGGGTTTTCTTTATTTTGGAGGAATAGATGGGGTTCTTAAGTTTGACCCTAAAATAGTAAATAATACCAATTTACAGCCTGCTGTAGCAATTAGGAATTTTAAAATATTTAATAAAGAAGCAAGTATTGGGAACACAAAAATATTACAGAAAAACATAGAATTTACAAAAGAGATTGTTTTAGAGTATTTTCACAATGTGATTACTTTTGAGTTTTCTGCATTAAAGTTTCCAATTTCTTCGAATTGCGAATATGCAATTAAAATGGAAAATTTTGATGATAATTGGAGAAACATAGGAAAAGATAGAACAGCTACTTTTACGAATTTATCTCCAGGAAATTATATTTTCAAAGTAAAAAGTAGAGAAATAGGTGCGAATTGGTCGGACAATTATACTTCTATAAAGTTGAATATTCAAAAACCTTATTGGTTGACTTATTGGGCTTATGGGTTGTATTTTTTATTATTTTTAGCAGTACTATATTTTATTAGAAAAAATATAATTGCTTGGGGTAAGTTGAAATCTAGTTTGGAGTTAGAAAAATTTACCCATGATAAAGACAAAGAATTGTATAATTCCAAACAACAATTTTTTACAAATATTTCTCATGAAATAAGAACTCCAGTTACGTTAATATTGAGCTCTATTAACAGATTATTTGACAACGATAAAATCAAAACTAACAAACAAATTAAAGCGGCACACACCATAAGAAGAAATAGTAGTTTGTTGTTAAGATTGGTGAATGAACTTTTAGATGTGAGAAAATTAGAGACAAACGAAATTAAACTGAATGTTTCTAAAAACGAATTTATTTCTTTTACAAAAGAAATTTATTTGTCATTTTCAAATATTGCCAAAGAAAGGAATATAAATTGCATTTTTAATACAGTTGAGTCTAAAATAGATTTATGGTATGACAAAAATCAATTAGAAAAAGTTATTTTTAACTTACTTTCCAACGCTTTTAAGTTTACAAATGATAATGGCACTATAGAAGTCAAAATAGAAACTACTGAAAAGGAGGTAGTGTTGTGTGTAAATGATACAGGAATTGGTTTGTCTTCGGATGATAAAGAAAAAATATTTAAAAGATTTTACCAGGTAAAATATACACATACTGAAAACAATAAAGGTTTTGGTTTAGGTTTATCCATCGTAAAAGATATTATAAAATTACATAAAGGAGAGATAAATGTTTTAAGCGAGTTAAAAAAAGGAAGTTCTTTTGAAGTAAAATTATTAAGGGGGAACAAACATTTTAATACTATTTTAGGAGGAGATTCAGAATTTTTTGAAGAAGAAAAAGCCATAGATATATTTCAAAAGAAGATTTTAGAGAAAAAACAACAGCAAGAAATTATTCTAATTATTGAAGACAATGTTGAAATTCAAGAGTCTTTAAAAGAACTTTTAGAAGAAGAAAATTATGCTATAATTCAAGCTTTTGATGGCCTTGAAGGATTGAGATTGGCATCTACCTCTTTGCCAAACCTTATTATAAGTGATGTAATGATGCCAAAAATGGATGGTATTGAACTATCTAAAAAGATAAAATTGAATACAGCTACAAGTCATATCCCTATTATCATATTAACGGCAAAAACAGCAACCAAAGACAAAATGGAAGGTTTTGAAACTGGTGCAGATGAATATATTATTAAACCTTATGATGAAGATTTCTTAAAAAATAGAATTAAAAATCTTATTAGAGGAAGAAAGTTATTAAAACAAAAATTTGTGAATAATAGCTTACTCAACCCAAAAGAGTTGACAGTAAATTCAAAAGATCAAATTTTTTTAGAAAACTTATATAAATTGTTGGAAGAAAATTTACAATCTAATAACTTAAAAGCAGATGTAATTTCAAAGAATTTAAACATGAGTCATTCTTCAATGTATAAAAAAATAAAGTCTTTAACTGGTCTAACATATGTGGAGTTTATTCGAGATTATCGATTATCAATAGCAAAGCAATTAATTAATGAAATGGGTTATTCTGTTTCAGACGCATGTTACAAAGTTGGGTATTCAGATAGAAAATACTTCAGCAAACTATTTAAAAACAAGTTCAAACAAAATCCTTCTTATTATTCAAAGTCTTAACAGAAAAATTAGGTACTAGTTATATTATTAACCTTATTTGGTACTAATTTATCAGTTTTTATGAGTATTTAGTACTCATTGAATGAATTTGACCCCTTTCATTTTTTTTTATTTCATTTTAATTGCACTTGCAAACAAAAACTACTGAAAAGTTTAATCTCAGTAAAAACAATTAATATAAAATTATAACCAATTATGATGATTTTCTTAAAAAAAGAAAGAGAGTTAAAGAGTATGAAAAAGATAATGATCTTGTTCATGTTTTTATTATCCTCATTTTTTTCGTTTAGTCAAGAAATATTAGTTAGTGGTACAATTACAGAAAAAGAATCTAATACTCCTTTACCAGGAGTTAGTGTAGTTGTTAATGGAACTGCAATAGGAAGTTCATCTGATTTTGACGGAAAGTACACTATTAAAGCTTCATTAAATGATGTTTTAGTTTTTTCATATTTAGGATATCAAACAAAAGAAGTAGAAGTAACATCTTCTCAACTTAACATTATATTAGAAGAGAGTTCACAAAATTTAGATGAAATTATAATTATTGGCTACGGGTCTACAACATTAAAAGATGCAACAGGTTCCGTAACCGCAATAACCTCTAAAGATTTTAACAAAGGGAATATAACAACGGCAGAAAACTTACTAAACGGTAAAGTCGCTGGTTTAACAATAAATACTGGTGGAGAACCTGGAGCAGGTTCTACTATAAGAATTAGAGGAGGTGCTTCATTAGGTGCTTCTAATGATCCGTTAATTGTTATAAATGGACTGCCCATAGATAATAATACTATTGGAGGTTCTCGCTCTATTTTAAGTAGTATAAATCCAAATGAAATTGAATCTTTTTCAGTCTTAAAAGATGCTTCAGCAACTGCAATTTATGGTTCTAGAGCATCTAACGGAGTAATAATAATTACTACAAAAAAGGGGAAAAGAAAGCTAAGTGCGAATTTAGATATGAACTTTGGTGTAAATACTTTATCAAATAAAGTAGATGTTTTTACAGCAGATGAGTTAAGAAATATTGTAAGCCAGTTTGATGCAAGACCAGATAGAGCCAATGCAGCACCTTTGTTACCATTATTAGGAAATGCAAATACAGATTGGCAAGATGAAATTTATAAAAATAGTGCAACTTCAATTATAAATGCTTCAGCAAGCGGAATGTTATTAGATAAAATACCTGTTAGAGTATCTATAGGAAGAACTTTACAAGAGGGATTACTATTAACATCGGAATTTGAGAGAAACAATGCCTCTTTTAATTTGAATCCAACTTTTTTAGAAGACAGATTAAAAGTAAGTATTAACGGGAATTCATCTTTTGAAAAAAATAGATTTGCTTCTGGTCAAGCAGCAAACGCATTAACCTTTGATCCTACACAGCCTGTTTTTGATGAAAACTCACCTTTTGGAGGGTATTTTCAATATTACACAAATAATAATGATGGTGTTATTAATGAGAATGATTTAACTTCATTAGCTCCTTTTAACCCTGTTGCAGAACTAATACAAAGAAAAAGTGTTAGTAATGTGCAGCGTTTTTATGGTAATATTAAAATAGATTATAACTTTAAATTTTTACCAGAATTATCAGCTGTTTTAAATATTGGTTTCGATAAACAAAATGCAGACGGAACAGTGAGGATTTCAGATAAAAATCCTTTGTCACAAAATGATGGTAGCATTGTAGGATCATCTTCTGAATATTCAAATGCTCAAAACAATACCCTTTTAGATGGTTATTTATCTTATAAGAAAGACTGGAATAAAGTTACTCTTGACGGAACCGCAGGATATTCTTATCAAAAATTCACCAACAAAAGATATGTAAGTGGAGAATTATTAGATGATGGACCAGATTCAGAACCAATAAACAGCATAGATCCTAATTTGGTGCTCATTGGTTTTTTTGGAAGAGCAAATTTATCAATAAATGATAAATATTTATTAACGTTTTCTTATAGAAGAGATGGTACTTCAAGATTTAGTAAAAAGAATAGATGGGGTAACTTTCCTTCCGCCGCAATTGCATGGAAAATAAATGAAGACTTCTTTCCAAATTCAAAGACTATTTCTACTTTAAAATTAAGATTAGGTTGGGGTGTAACTGGTCAGCAAGACATCGGTAGAACTAATTTAGATCTTTATTTATCTAGATATATAAGAGGTTTACCAAGTTCCCAATATCTTTTTGGAAATACTGCAATACCAGTAGGAATTCCTCAATTTAGAAATGAAAATTTAAAATGGGAAGAAACAACTACTTACAATAGTGGTTTTGATTTTGGATTATTTAATGATAAAATATCTGGTTCTTTAGAGGGTTTTTATAAAGAATCCAAAGATTTACTAGCTGATACAGCAATTTCAGACGGTTCAAACTTTAGTAATTCAGGTTTTCAAAATATAGGAAATTTCACAACAAAAGGAATTGAGTTTTCTATCGCTGGGGATATTATCCATAATGATAATTTAAATATTGATTTCAACTTTAATACAACATTTATAAAAACAGAAATTAAAGAATTGGCATTAAATCAAGATCAATTGGTAGGCGGTATCGCTGGGGGAACTGGTGGTACAGCCCAATTACATAGGGAGGGTTTTACACCATATTCTTTTTTTGTTTACAAACAAGTGTATGATAATAATGGAGAACCACTTGAAGGCGCTTATGCAGATTTAAATGGAGACAATTTAATTACAGATGAAGATAAATACATACACCATAATGGTACACCTGCTGTAACTTTAGGTTTCGCTTCGACTATTAATTATAAAAATGTTGATCTAACTTTTAATCTAAGAGCTAGTCTAGACAATTATGTATACAACAACGTAAACTCAGCAAGAGCTCAATACGATTTACTAGCAAATAGTGCCGTGGTAGCTAATCTTCCAACATCAGTTTTACAATCTAATTTTAATACCACAGAAGATGTCATACTTTCTGATTACTATATAGAAAATGCCTCTTTTTTAAGAATGGATAATATTTCACTTGGCTATACTTTTAAAGAGATTTTTAATTATAAATCATCAATAAGGTTATCTGGAAATATTCAAAATGTATTTATAATCTCAAATTATTCTGGTTTAGACCCAGAAGTATTTAACAATGGTATAGATAATACAATAACACCAAGACCAAGAACATTTACAATTGGAGCAAACATCAATTTTTAACTTTAAAATTATGGAGACAAAGAAATTAATAAAATTTTTATCAGCTTTAATACTACTCATTATACATGTAGGTTGTACCGCAGATTTAGAAATACTGCCAGAAGATGAAAACACATTTTTGGTAGATGACTTTTACAATTCAGAAGATTCTTATAAACAAGGTTTAGCGGGGGTTTATGGGAATTTAGCGTTAACTAGCTCTCAAGGCCCAGGAAATTCTAATATTTCAGGATTAGATGCTGGTACAAGTCAATATGGTAGAGGGTTTTGGAACTTACAAGAACTAACGACAGATGAGGTAAAATGGTCATGGGAAAATGATCCAGGCTTAAGAGAATTAAATAGAAACATTTGGACATCGGAAAATGTGATATTAAGAGGCTTTTTTGGACGATGTATGACACAAGTTGCCTTTGTAAATGAATATTTAAGGCAAACTTCCGAAGAAGTTTTAAATTCAAGAGGTGTTTCTGAGACTTTAAAACAAGAAATCGTCATTTATAGAGCAGAAGTGAGGTTTTTAAGAGTTTTGGCATATTATCATATGATGGATTTGTTTGGGAAAGCAGGTTTTGTAACAGAAAACGATCCGGTTGGTGCATATCAATCACCTCAATATGAGAGGCCCCAATTATTTGAATTTATAGAAGCTGAATTACTTGCTATTTTACCACATTTAAAAGAACCGCTGCAAAATGAATATGCCAGAGTAGATAAAGCAGCAGCTTGGATGCTACTATCAAAAATATACTTAAATGCGGAGGTTTATATTAGTCAAGATAAATATGCAAAATGCATAGAGTATTGTGAAAAAATTATCAATTCTAATTACTCTATTTCTGGTAATTATTTAGATAATTTCAACGCAGATAATAATATGAATAATGCAAGAAATGAAATTATTTTTCCAATAGTTTCTGATGGTATTGTGACTCAAAATTATGGACCAACAACTGTTATGATAAATGGTCAAGTTGGTTCACTTGAACAAAACGGGACTGACTTTGGTGTAAATGCAGGAGGTTGGGGAGGTGCTTTGCGCGTAACAAAACAGTTTTCAGAAATTATGTTAAATACTACCTATACAAATGATGTCAGAAATACATTAATTACAGCCAATAGACCAATAGATATTACATCTATTGGAAATAATGGAACAGGATATATAACTAGTAAATGGTCTAATAAAACATCTACTGGTCTAAATGGCTCTGCAAATGAAATAGTAGATACAGACTTCCCAATGTTTAGGCTCGCAGATGTATATTTAATGTATGCAGAAGCTTTTGTAAGAGGTGGTGGAGGTTCCTCTACTAATGCAGTAAATTATATTAATCAATTAAGAACAAGAGCAAACAATACCAATACTATCTCGTCAACAGACTTAGATTTAGATTTTATTTTAAATGAACGCTTGGTAGAATTATACTGGGAAGGTCATAGAAGGCAAGATTTAATTCGTTTTGGGAAATATAGCAGCGGTTCTTACAATTGGTCTTGGAAAGGTAATTCTTTCTCTGGAATTGCTATTGATGAAACAAGAAATGTATTTCCTGTGCCAAGTGCAAGTTTAGCTTCTAACCCAAATTTAACTCAAAATCAAGGATATTAAACTTAAAAATATTAATAACATAAAATTATATATAATGAAACAAGTAATAAAAATATTAATGACCTTTATAGTATTACTAGCTATAATTTCTTGTGAAGAAGAAAATTCGCCAATATTTGTTGCGCAAGAAGACATTGATGGAATTGAGTTTGTAAACACTTTTGCTTCTACTTATTTAATTTCAAAGGAAATTAAAGATAATATTGCGGACAGAGTAATCTGGAATTCTCCAACATTTGGTGTTCCTACAAATATTACATACGAAATTCAAGGTTCATTAACTTCATCTTTTGATAATTTTGACGTAATAGGTGCCACAAGTGAAACTAATTATGCAATAACAATTGAGGATCTTTTAGATTTCGCAATTAGTTTAAATTTAGATAATGATCCGAATACAACAAATGCAGCTGGAAATCCAAATAATGTAGGTGAGTTTTTTATACGAATTAGAGCTAATGTTGGAACTGTAGATAATTTAGAAACATTTTCTAACATCCAAGTAATTAATATTACATGGATTGAATCGACAGACAATAGCTCTTGTGATTCTTTGTATGTTTTAGGAGCAGGAATTACAGATGTTGGATGGAATTTTCCAGGTTTAGAACTTCTTTGCGAGGCAGATGTTTTAAAGGTAAAAGCAAGATTAGGGAATGCACATTTTAGATTTTTTAATACTGTTGGAGATTGGAATTCAGGACAAGATTATTCTTTCTATGAAAATGATGGTTATACCATAGATGCCAGATTAGAAAACGCACCTGCAGGTGATAACTTTAATTTTATTGGAACTCCAGGTATTTATACAATTACCATAGATAAAAATACAAAAACGATAGAGTTAGATGAATCTGGTTCACTTTGGGCTGTTGGGGGAGCAGTCCCAGGAGGTTGGGGATTTAACGGAGATACGATAGAGTTTATAGAAAATACTCCAAACATCTGGTCTGCTTCAATTACGTTTTCTAATGATGTTTTTAGATTTTTTCAAACGTTTGGAACTTGGGATACAAACAACAACTATACCTTTTACGCTGACGAAGGTTTTATGATAGATTCTAACTTTTCGGAACAAGATCATGATGATAGAAACTTTGAGTTTATTGGTTCTCCAGGAACTTATTTGATGACTATAAACGCAATAGACAAAACAATAACTTTAAATTAATTACTAATAAGAAAAGAACAATTAAAACATTAACATTAAAACTAAAAATTATGAAAACAAAATTATTTTTTATCGCTTTATTTATCTCAAGCTTTTTGAGTGCACAAACTATTGAATTTACTTCAGCAGAGTTAACAACAGCAGAAATAGGAAGTACAATCACAGTCGACTATAAATATACAATAGCTGCAGATGGTTACATCTATTGTGCAATAGAACTTTTAGATGATTGGGCTTGGAGTGCAAATGTAGCAAGTGCAGAATTAACAACAGCAGTAGCAGGTACTGATGTTACAGGGTCTTTCGATCTTACAATACCGGAAGGTACAACACCAACTGCTGATTTAACTGGTAATTTAAATTATAAACTAAAAATCGAATTAAAGCAAAACCCCAGTGATTGGCTAGCAGGTGCATATCCGGCAACTCAAATTAACATAACAGCTTCTACTGCAAGTGTAAAAGATATTGATAGTTTTTCAAGTGATATAAAAATATATCCAAATCCTGTAAAAAATATAATTAAAATAAACAATTTTAATAGTCTTAGAAACCCATCTGTGAAAATAATTAATTTATTAGGGAAAGAAGTTTTTCATTTATCAAATATGGTAGATTCAAAAATAAACGTGGAAAATCTAAAATCTGGCGTATACACCATATGCATTAATTCTGAAGGAAATGCTAAAAAAATAAAGTTTATTAAGGATTAAATAAAACGTTTTAAATAGATTTTAAAATAAAGGTATAAACGTAAAATATAAATGAGAATTATAAAATATTTACTTTTTTTAGTAATTTTTGTAAGTATACATGGATGTTCAAAAGATGAAATTCTTCAGTCATCTAAGGTTAAATTTAATTCAGATTGGCACTTTACAAAAGCAGAAAATGAAACGATTTCTGATGATACATATCTTGCAAATAACGATTTTAAATCTTGGCAAAAAGTCAGTTTACCGCATACAGCGAATTTAGAACCTAAAATTGTTAATAATCAATGGCAAGGGGTTTCTTGGTATGCTAAAAACTTTACACTTTCTGATGAAATGTATGGTAAAAAGTTATTTTTCAAGTTTGAAGGAGCTATGAACACCGCAGAAGTTTGGGTGAATAATAAAAAACTCATCAAACATCAGGGAGGTTATTTACCGTTTGTAATTGATTTTACAGAAATTGCTCTTTTTGATAAAGAAAACATAATTCACATAAAACTAAATAATAAAGACAATCCTACTACAGGGCCAAAACCATTAAAAAATTTAGATTTTAATACCTATGGTGGAATTTATCGTAATGTATGGTTAATTGCTAAAAATTCATTACATATTACAGATCCAATTTTTACAAATAAAGTGGCAAGTGGAGGTGTTTTTGTTAGCTATCCAAAAGTTTCTAAAGAGGAAGCAACTATCAATATAAAAACACATGTCAAAAATGAAAATAATGTTAAACAATCTTTTTTGATAAAAAACACACTCTTAAAAAATGATGCAGAAATTATTTTTTCCGAAAGTGAAATTTATCAATTAAAGAAAAATGAAGACGAACAATTTTCCACAAATTTGGTTTTAGAGACTCCAGAGTTATGGTCGCCAAGTTCGCCTAATTTATATCATTTAAAAACAGAAGTTTTACAAAATGGAGAAGTGGTAGATTCAGAAATAACTAGAATTGGAATTAAAACCATAAAATTTATTAATCAAGATTTTTATTTAAATGGAACAAAAACATTTTTACGTGGTGTAAATCGCCATCAAGAATATCCTTATGTTGGTTATGCTTTATCTGACAATGCGAATTACAGAGATGCCAAAAAAATAAAAGAAGCTGGTTTTGATTATGTACGTTTATCTCATTATCCTCAAAGCCCTGCATTTATGAAAGCTTGTGATGAAATTGGCTTAATTACCATTGATGCCATTTTGGGTTGGCAGTATTTTAGTGAAGATGAAGCATTCCAAAAACACATTTATCAAACTGCAAAGGATTTGATTCGAAGAGACAGAAATTATGCATCTGTGATTGCTTGGGAGGTTTCTTTAAATGAATCTTGGATGCCAGATTTTTTTATAGATTCATTAACCAATATTGCAAAAAAAGAATACCCAACAGAACAAGCCTATACAGCTGGTTGGCAACCTTATGGATATGATATTTATTTACAAGCCAGACAACATAGATTGCAACATTATAATTCTAAAATTAAAAAACCTTATAATGTTTCTGAATATGGAGATTGGGAATATTATGCAATGAATGCAGGATTAAATCAAGATTCTTGGAGTAATTTATTACAAGCTGAACGATCTAGTAGACAACCTAGAAGTGCTGGTGAAAAAGCCTTATTACAACAAGCAACAAACTTACAAGAAGCGCATAATGATAATTTGAATACACCAGCTTTTGCAGATGGTTATTGGGTAATGTTCGATTATAATAGAGGTTATGCTGACGATATAGAAGCATCAGGAATTATGAATTTATTTAGACTATCTAAACCATCATATTATTTTTATCAAAGCCAAAGAGATTTTAATGATCCTTTTGGAAAACCAATGATTCATATTGCAAATGAGTGGAAAAAAGACAGCCCTTTGGACGTTCGAATTTTTTCCAACTGTGAGGAAGTTGAATTGTTTTTAAACGGGAAAAGCGTGGGGAAACAAAAACCGAATCAAGATAAAATATCTAAAAATTTAAAACACCCTCCTTTTACTTTTAAACTTCCAAAATATAATCCTGGAAAGTTAGAAGCAAAAGGGTTTATCAACAATATAAATGTTGTAAATCATATTGTGAATAGTCCAGTTAAGCCATCAAAAATAAAAATCGAGTTAGATGTAAGTGGGAAAAAAATTGACGTGAATAATGACGATATAGTTTTTGTATACGCCAGTATTTTAGACAAAAATGAAACGGTTCTTACCAATGCTAATGACAAAGTAGAATTTAAATTAAAAGGAAATGCTGAAATAATTGGAGATAATCCTGTAAAAACAGAAGCGGGTGTAGCAAGTATTCTAATAAAAACAAATACGAAAACGAAAGACTTAAAAATTACAGTACAAACAAAAAAATATAATTTTAGTAATTCACTAACTATGGAAAAACCCTAAAAATGGAAAGTATTAAAACTTTATTATTCACTCTATTATTAATTCCAACAATAGTAAGAACTCAAACCATAGAAATCGTTTCATATGGCGAAAACCCATTAGTAGTAAACCCTTTAATAGGAAGTGATTTAACTGTAAATTTTGTGTACTCAAGCGAAGATGGTTCTTCTGGAAATCATATTTTTATTGGTTTAGAAGTATTAGATGCCAATAATAACTATGTTTCTTATGTCAATGGTGCTACTTTAGAAAATCAAACTGCTGGCACAGACAAAACAGGTAGTGTTTCTTTTTTTGTGGGCAGTAGCAATCCAATATCAGCAGATTTACCAACGGGTCATTATTATCAAGTAAAAGCTGTTTTATTTGCTAGTGGTGGCTGGTCCGAAAATGCTTGGGCAGGTCATTGGAACTCACCAGCACTGACATTAGAAATAGACAATAACCAGCAATTTAGCACAAATGCAATAGCTAAGGGTGCAGATATCAGTTGGATGACAGAAATGAAAGATCAAGGTTACACATGGAAAGATAATGATGGAAACACAAAGGAGTTAATGCCTCTTTTAAAAGAATATGATTTAGATGCTGTAAGATTACGTGTTTGGGTAAATCCAGAAAATTCTGGCGCAAATGGATGGTGTGATATAGATGATTTAGTTGTAAAAGCTGAAAAAGCAAAGACAAATAATTTAGACATTATGATTTGTATTCATTATAGCGATTGGTGGGCAGATCCTGGTCAACAAACAAAACCTGCTGCTTGGGCAAATTATAGTGTTCCACAATTAGAAACAGCAGTAACAAATCATACAACAGATATCTTAAATGCCCTGAATGAAAAAGGGATTACTCCAAAATGGGTGCAAATAGGTAATGAAACCAATGACGGAATGCTTTGGACAACAGGTAAAGCATCCGCAGGAGGGTTTAGTAATTATGCAAAGTTTTTAAATGCTGGAGCAAATGCAGTAAAGAACTTTAACAGTAATATAAAAACAATTTTACACATTGCATCTGGCGATAATAATACATTGTTTAGATGGAACATAGATGGTTTAATAAACAATGGTTTCCAAACTAATAAATTTGATATTATAGGGATGTCTTTGTATCCTGATGAAAATGACTGGAAATCAAAAGTAGACAATACATACAACAATATGCTAGATATAAAATCACGTTACAACAAAGATGTTATGATGGTAGAAGTTGGTTTTTCAAATAATAGACCAGACGTTTCTCATCAATTTTTAACCTATATGATTGAAAAAACAAAACAAGCTCAAGGTTTAGGTGTATTTTATTGGGAGCCTATAGCTAGAAGTCCTTTTACATCCTATAGCAAAGGAGCTTGGAACGATGATGGTAGTCCATCTGCTGCGATGGATGCTTTTATTAATAAGAGCACCTTAGATACAGATAGTTTTAAAGTTATAGATGATACGTTGTTTAAAGTTTTCCCCAACCCAAGTATGGAAACAATTAAAATTGAATTAGTTAATATTAATTCTGTTCCAGTTGAGATTTATACTATCACTGGTAAACTCATAAAAAAAATACCTTTTTACAAATACAAACAACAAATAAATATATCTAATTTTTCCAAAGGTATTTATATTTTAAAAATTAACGGGAAACCTCAAAAATTTATAAAAATATAAAACTTAATGTTTCATATAAAAACAGGTAAAAAAAATAGCGATTTTATTGAAATTTATAATAAAAATATAGGCCTAAAAGCTGCAATAAACATAAATGAAGGAGCAAGATTAAAAACACTCATTTTAAATAATATTCCTTTAATAACTCAAGATGAAAACTCGAACTATAAAGAATCTTTTGCCTCCGCCATATTATTTCCTTTTGCAAATAGAATTAAAAATGGTCGTTATAAATTTAAAAATAAATCACATCAATTAAATTGTAATGAAAGTAATCGCAACAATGCAATTCATGGGTTAGTTTATGATAAAACTTTTGAGTTAAAAAAAATAAAAATAAAAAATAATAAGATTTATATATCCTTAATTTATAAAGAAAAAAAGACAACAAAAGGTTTCCCTTATGCATATAATTTAAAAGTAACTTATATTTTTAGTAAGAAAAGCACAAATCTTATAATAGATATTAAAAATAAGAGTTTAGAAAGTTTTCCATTTACTTTGGGATGGCATCCTTATTTTAATAGTTCTAATTTACATGATAGTTCATTAGCGTTTAAGTCATCTAAAAAAATCATCTTTGATGAAAACCTAATTACTAAAGAAATAGTAAAAAATGACATACTAGTACCAGTTCAGATAAAAAACACTCAATTTGATGATTGTTTTATTACCAAAGATAACAAAGTCACCTTTAAAACACCAAATTACACTTTAACCTTACGGTCCAATCCTTCTCACAAATATTTTCAAATATATAACCCTAAAAATAGTAATAAAATTGCTTTAGAATTTATGTCTGGTGTATCTAATAGTTTTAATAATAAAATAGGTTTACAAGAACTTAACCCTAATGAAACCTATAGTACTTCACATGTTTTAAACATAACTAACAATCATAAAAAATCACATTTAAAATGCAACTACTAATATTTATTGGATTTACACTTTTAGTGGCAGTCATATCCTATTTAAAAACTAGAAAAGAGGTAGACACATCTTCGGATGGTTATTTTCTGGGCGGCAGAAGTTTAACAGCAGGTGTTATTGCAGGATCTTTATTGTTGACCAATTTATCTACAGAGCAAATTGTAGGATTGAATGGCGCTGCTTATGAGAGTGGGTTGTCAGTTATGGTATGGGAAACTCTGGCTGCAGTAGCGATGATTGTTACTGCTATTTTTCTACTGCCAAAATACCTAAAAGGAGGTTTGAAGACTGTCCCAGGTTTTTTAGAAAAACGGTTCGATGTCACGACCAAAACACTAACCTCTATTCTATTCCTTTCAGGTTATGTGATTGTTTTACTCCCTGTAATTTTGTATTCAGGGTCATTAGCAATAAGCGGCATGTTTGATGTACCAGAATTGTTAGGAGTTACTCAAACTCAATCCATTTGGATTTGTGTCTGGGGAATAGGCGTTATCGGATCTATATATGCAGTCTTTGGAGGATTAAAAGCAGTAGCCATTTCAGATTCAATCAATGCAATTGGTTTATTAATAGGTGGTGTTTTAATTCCTATTTTTGGTTTACTAATGATTGGAGATGGCAATATTTTAGATGGATTGTCTATTTTATCAACAGAGAATCCAGACAAGTTTAAATCTATGGGAGGTGCTACAGATCCAGTTCCTTTTTACACCATCTTTACAGGGATGATGTTAGTGCAATTATTTTATTGGGGGACAAACCAACAAATTATACAGCGAGCTTTAGGAGCAAAAAATTTAAAAGAAGGACAAAAAGGGTTACTATTAGCATCTTTTATAAAAATTCTAGGGCCTATTATTGTCGTCTTACCAGGGTTAATTGCATTTCATTTATTTCAAGGAAATTTAGAAAGTGCAGATACTGCCTATCCAATGTTGGTAAAAAAAGTATTACCTACTGCATGGGTTGGATTTTTTGCTGCAGTGTTATTTGGTGCTATTTTAAGTTCTTTTAATAGTGTTCTAAATAGTTCTGTGACCCTATTTGGTTTGGATGTGTACAAACAACATATCAATAAAACTGCAGATGAAAAAACCGTAGTCAAATACGGGAAAATATTTGGATTGATTTTGGCATTTGCATCGATGTTTATAGCGCCTTTAATTGCCAAAGCAGGGAGCTTATTTGCATATTTACAAGAAATTAATGGTATTTATAGTATTCCAATTTTAAGCGTCATTATAGTAGGGTATTTGACAAAACGTGTACCAGCAATTGCAGCGAAAATTGGATTGGTTTCAGGGTGTTTGTTGTATATCATAAGTCAGTTTTTTATGCAACCCTATTTTACAGAAAAAGCAATGTCAATTGCTAAGTTAAAAGGTATTACAGATGCCATAGAATTGGCTTTGTTAAAAGCGCAAGCATATCCCCACTTTTTAGATGTTATGGCAATTCTATTTACATTAAATATCGGTATCATGTTACTGATTGGAAAACTAAAACCAAGAGAAGAAGCATACACTCAAGAATATACAAAACATGTAGATATTACCCCTTGGAAATATGTTGAACAAGCGGGAATTGCTATTTGTATTATTGTAATTGGTGTTTATATATATTTTGCATAAATGAATAAAAAGTTGATAAAAATTGTTGAAAATAGTTTTGAAAAACATTTCAATACTAGCCCTTTATTAATCTTCTCTCCGGGGAGAATTAATTTAATTGGAGAGCATACGGATTATAATGATGGTTTTGTATTTCCTGCATCGATAAGCAAAGGAATTGTGTTAGCAATTCAAAAAAGTGATTCAGAGAAAAGTCAAGTATATGCATTAAATAAAAAAGAAATGTGTGAATTTGATTTACAAAACATACAGCCTTTGGAGAATGGAGGTTGGCGAAATTATGTTTTAGGCGTTGTTGCAGAAATTCAAAAGGCTGGAACTTCACTCACGAATTTCAATATTTCATTCGCAGGAGACATTCCTGGAGGCGCTGGGATGTCTTCATCAGCTGCACTAGAAAACAGCGTTGTGTTTGGTTTAAATACACTATTTAATTTAGGGTTATCAAAACAAAAAATGATTTTAATTTCCCAAAAAGCCGAACATAATTTTGCAGGCGTTAACTGCGGAATTATGGATCAGTATGCAAGTATGTTTGGTGAGAAGGAAAGTGCCTTGTTATTAGATTGTAGGACGGTAGAATCGAAATCCTACAAAATTAATTTCAAAGAATATAAACTGCTTTTAATCAATACAAATGTGAAGCACGATCTTTCTGAAAGTGCGTATAATGATAGGAGAGAAGTCTGTGAAGCAATATGCAAAAAATTAAACATAAAAGCCTTAAGAGATGCTGATAGATCTGATTTATCGACCATTAAAAATGATATTTCTTCAGACGACTATCTTAAAGCATTATATGTAATTGAAGAAAACGAAAGAGTCCATAGATTCTCTAAGGCCATAGAAGAAAACAATTTAAATACCTTAGGAGAACTCCTCTATAAATCTCATAAAGGATTGAGTTCACAATACAAAGTAAGTTGTGATGAACTTGATTTTTTAGTTGATTTAACAAAAGAAACTCCATCCATTTTGGGAGCTCGAATGATGGGAGGTGGCTTTGGAGGTTGTACGATTAATTTGATCCATAAAAAATCTAACTTGGATATTAAAAACATAGTTAAAAAATATGAATTGAAATTTAAAATCAAACCATCTGTTTACTCAATTAAACTAACCAACGGAGTTAAAATAATTTAAAAATGAAAAATATAATATTAGTAACAGGTGGTTGTGGTTATATTGGATCCCACACCGTTATAAAGTTAATAGAAAATGATTTTGATGTAATTATTGCAGATGATTTGTCAAACTCCACAATAAAAACGATTGATAGAATTGAAAACATCACCAAAGTAAGACCTGTCTTTATCAATATAGATTTCAAAGAAAAGGATAAAGTAAATGCACTATTTCAAGACTTTCATAAGATAGCTGCGGTTATTCACTTTGCAGCTCATAAAGCAGTGGGCGAGTCTGTTCAAAACCCACTAATGTATTATCAAAATAATCTAACAGGTTTGATCAATTTATTAGTCTGTGCTCAAAAACACCATGTAAATAATCTAATTTTTTCTTCATCAGCAACTGTTTATGGTACACCAGAAACATTGCCTATTACAGAAAAGAATAAAACACAACGGCCATTTTCTCCTTATGGAAATTCAAAAAAAATAGCTGAAGAAATCATAGAAGACCTTACTATAGCATCTAAAGATTTTTCAGCATTATCACTACGATACTTCAATCCTATTGGAGCCCATAAATCAGGACTAATTGGAGAATTACCAACAGGTATTCCAAATAATTTAATGCCCTACATTACACAGACTGCAATTGGTTTAAGAGAAAAATTGATGGTTTATGGGAATGACTATCCTACAAAGGATGGCACACCAATAAGAGATTATATTCACGTAGAAGATTTAGCAGATGCACACGTTAAAGGCCTAAGTAGATTGCTAAATAAAAATCAAGAAACTAATTTTGAAGTAATGAATTTAGGTACTGGTAAGGGTTTTTCTGTTTTAGAGGTAATTAAAACTTTTGAAAAGGTGACCCAACAAAAATTGAATTATGAGATTACACAAAGGAGATCTGGAGATGTGCCTATATTATATGCTGATGCAAGACTAGCAGAAGAAAAACTGAATTGGAAAGCAGAAAAAACGCTAGATGAAATGATTAAATCTTCTTGGATATGGGAACAAAAAGCAAGAAAACAACTTTAAAAAATAAGTATGAATTCATTATTAAATAAAACACACATTAGAAAAAATATACTTACTGGCGATGAGGTTTTAGTTTCACCACACAGAACCAAAAGACCTTGGCAAGGAAAGGTAGAACAAAATGAAGTTATTGATAAAACTACTTATGATGAAAATTGTTATTTATGCCCAACAAATAAAAGAGCTGGTGGTCAAGTAACTCCTCAGTATAAAAATACATTTGTTTTTGAAAACGATTTTGCAGCAATACTTCCAGAATCAAATACTCAAAAATTAAAAAATGGTTTATTAGAAGCACATTCAGAAAGAGGGATCTGTAAAGTTATTTGTTTTTCTCCAAATCACTCTTTAACATTAGCTAAAATGACAATTGATGAAATTGTACAAGTCATTTTAACTTGGCAACAAGAATTTAAAGAATTATCTGAAAAAGAGTTTATCAATTCAGTGCAGATATTTGAAAATAGAGGTGAAATTATGGGGTGTAGCAACCCTCATCCTCACGGTCAAATTTGGGCACAAGAGACGATTCCGGTTGAAATTAAAAAGAAAACAACAAACTTTTTAAACTACTACAAAAAAAATAATACTTCTATTTTAGAAGACTATAGTAAACAAGAATTATCAGAAGATAAAAGAGTTATTTATGAAAATGAAGACTTTCTGATAGTAGTTCCTTTTTGGGCAGTTTGGCCTTATGAAACCATGATTATTCCAAAACAAAAAGCAAAGAATATTTTACAAATGAATGAAAGTAAGATTATAAATTTTGCGAAAGCTATAAAAACAATTACAGCTGTTTATGACAAAGTCTTTGATATATCTTTTCCATATTCTGCAGGAATTCACCAGTCACCTACTGATTATAATAATAGTTATGAGGGTTGGCATTGGCATATGAGTTTTTATCCCCCCTTGTTAAGAAGTGCAACTGTGAAAAAATTCATGGTCGGCTATGAAATGTTTGCAATGCCACAGAGAGACATTACACCTGAACAAGCTGCCAATACCTTAAAAAATATATCAAAAAATCAGTTAAACACCTTTAAGATCTAGAAATAATTTATTTTTGGGTTTCTAAAGATGGGAATGTCTCTAGAGAATAGTCTCTAAAATTAATAATCTGTGACGAACGATTATCGTTTCCAAGTACCTCCATAAGTATACAGTGGATTGTCTTTTTTAACGTTTATGAGACATTCTTTACAAACAAACACCCATTCTTTCGAGTTTTTATATTGTATGCGGTACATCGTAGGAAAATCTACTTTACAAATGGCACATTGTTTTATTCGTTGTTTCATAGGTTACTTAAGTCATTAATAACTTAACTTTTAGAATACAATATAACCACTTTATAATTATCTTTTTATACCTCCCGAGTAACCTTTGGAGCAACCTTAAAAACCAAAAAACCCGTAAATCATTGTTTATAAATGAGTTACGGGATAATTTTGTGGTACCTCCAGGAAGTTTTTGGTTTTACCTCGTTTTATGTATTTTTATACTAAGTCAATGAAAATCAACAGTATAATGACTAAATTATGATAAAAAAGTAAAGAGAAATCAAAGGAAATAACAAGGAATTAAACCTGCGGAGCAACCTCTCGAGCAACCGGTATTATTGAAAAATTAGAGGCAGGGTATTGTATCGAAAAGAAGATGTGTATAATAACTCACGATTGGTTGCGTGAGTTATTTTTAAAATATATAAATTATTGAAAAAATAGTATATTTACAAAAAAAAATGACAGAAACAATTGTATTTCTTGGTGTCTTTAGTGTTGTAATGTTTTGTATAGCTGCGTATAAATATTCAAAAGAAAAAGAAAAAAAAGCTGGAGAGGAAAAATTAAAACTAAAAGAGAAAATAAAACAATACGCTTCAGTTAAAGAAAAAGAAACTCGAAGACTAAGTCAGTTAGATAATCTTGAGGAGCAAGTTAAATTATTAGAATTGTTAGAAGTATCTGATGTCTCAAACTTCAAAAAACTTCTCTTGGATAATGAATCAAAAATTTCTAAGTTAGACAATAAAAAACTATACGAATTTTTAAAAATAGCCAGTTTTTTAGATGATTTTAAGGCGAGAATTTTATTTGAAAAATCAGGAATTATATCTCTTTTAGATGTCCAATATTATAGGAAGAGAGTTAGTAAAGAAAGTATTGAAGAAAAAAAGAAAATCAGTTCCGGTAAAATTAATTCAATGGAAGAACTTTCTCGAAAGATGAATGAAACAATGGCACAAATCGACGGAGATACTACCGGTAAAGGTTTTGATTGGAATTTTAGACAAATAAATTCTCTGGGAAGCCAGATGAATGAAACAATGGTTAGACAAAATAAAACATTAGAATTTTATGAAAACATTGCAATTGTAATGGTTCTGTTTTTTATAAATGATAAAAAAATTCAATTTTTTGAAATCTATGAATCTTTTGAAAAAATGGGGGTTTTTGATAGTACTTGGAACAAAAATGTTTTAAATAAATTAAAGAAAATAGAAATTGGAATAAGTAGTTTAAGTAATGAATTGAGTAAGTTAAATGATAATTTTTATAAGGTTTTAGAGTCAACTAAAACAATTAACGAGAACTTAAAAGCTATTCAAATTGATGCTAAAAACATCAAAACATCAATAGACACCTCTAATTTGATACAAGGAATTACAGCTTATCAGGTTTACCAAATTAAGAAAAGGATATAAAGTTAGATTAACATACATCAGTAATGTCGTTTACTCTGTTTAAAATGAGATTTTAATCATTTACCAGATCTCAACAGAGTTTCAGATTAAGATTTTTCATTATAGAAAAAACACCTTGATTGGAGTTTTTTTTGAATGGTATTGCAGGCAATCGCTATTTAGTCGTTAATTATGGTACAAAATTCAGAATAAACCCAACCTTCTATTTCCTCCAAGTAAAACCATCTATTATTGCTAACTTTAAAATTTGATTCATAAATAATGATTTTGTTTATTGAATTATCAATATTTATAATTTCTGCAGAATAAGTACTATCTGCTAAATTCTTAACATTATTAAACTTGAAACCTGATGGTTTTTCTATGGTCTCTCCAGTATCAATATCAATGAATGTCTTTTGGTTTTTCAATAAATATATTTGTTCAGATTGAGTAAATTCTTGAGTTACTGTGTATATTTCATCTCCGGAAACTTTTTTAACTACCTCACCATTTACAGGCGTTTTTCTTACATTAATAAAAGTTTTATCCTTTAAAATACTTATTTTATAAGATGTTGTTTTTTGATATTTATCTGAGTTATTCTGTTTTTTATTTAAACTTTTTTGGGGATTAACTATAACACCTCGTTTATAAATTACTTTTTTATCTAACTGTCCCGTTTTATAGTACGTTTCTGAAATACCATCTAAATATCCATCTTTGTAGAATTGTTTGAATTGTAATTGTCCGTTTTCGTAGTAGGCAATTGCTGGACCATTTAACTTCTTATTTTTATAGGAATATCGCTTGAGTAACTGACCATTTTCATAGTAAACTTCAAATAGACCATCTAAATAATCATCTTTATAAAATTCTCTTGATTTTAATTGACCATTTTCATGGTAAAGTTCAAATAAACCATTTCGTATATCTCCTTTATATTGTTCCTCTCTTGAGCTTAACTGACCATTTTCGTGGTAACTTTCCCATAAACCAATTCTGTAACCATTTTTGTAGTAGCCTTTTAAACTTAGCTTACCGGAATCATAGTACTCTTCAAATAGACCATCTTCTGGTCTCGCATTTGCTTTATATTCATAATTTTCTTTTACCTCAATCTTTTTAATATCAGGAGTTATTGGTTCTACTTTAATTTTATCAGAATTTGAATCTAAAACAATATAATAAACCAAAATAGCTCCAAGTATAAGACTTACAGCTATAAATATTAGATTAAAATTATAACCACTTCTCACACTTTTTTTATTTAGTTCTTTTTCAAAAACACCATAAAAAAAATAGACTTCTTTTTCTTCTAATATTTCTAATAAAAGTTCTAATTTTCCGTCTTTGTTAAGTCGTCGGATATCATCAATTTTAAAATATCCTCTCTTATTAAATTCTTGAGTGTATTTTTCTTTCTTATAAATTTTGAGAATTTCTTCTATAGATTTATTCATTTTATTTTTTTTCAAATATAGAAAAAACTTATCTTATACCAGAATATCAATTTTTAATTTGTTGTTTCATACGTTACCTAAGTTACCAGTAACTTAACTTTTAGAATACAATATAACCAGTTTCCAGATCTCTTTTTATACCTCCCGAGCAACCTTTGGAGCAACTCTAAAAACCAAAAAACCCGT
>Ga0228633_1000090_pt1 | contig 23704 bp, 43 predicted proteins | sample 41DmetaG_FD_182703 | JGI IMG/M metagenome (GOLD analysis project Ga0228633, IMG submission 182703) | Seawater microbial communities from Monterey Bay, California, United States - 41D | ecosystem: Environmental > Aquatic > Marine > Coastal | place: USA: California | collected 2016-11-13
TTAACTATGTCTATTGTATTCATATCTATAACCGTTTAATTTACCTTAATATATGAATAATATCTCGAATAGGCAACTATCCTAAGCTTTTTACATTATCCGTAACGGTATCATTTATCTATTAAGAATACGGTAATCAATGTTACTAAAGCCATATACCGCCATTACGAATATCGGAATTTAAAAGGCTGGATATTTAGTTGTCAAAGGAGAATATTTTCTGTCTATAGAATTTTCCGGACTGGGACACACCCACACCTGATAAAATACCTCTATCCTTCATACGCTTTTAATACGTTTTATATTGAGTATATATAAAGAAATATCTATATACATATATGAACATATAAATATATAATACACTCGCTATTATTAATATACTTGAGTACTATATACTATCATTAGCAGTGGGTCTACCTTATATAGCTTATCTCTCCTATGTTATCTATCATAAGTAGTATCTATGTGTAGCCTCAGCCGTACACTACCTCTCAGACATTACTCCATATAATCGGCAGTACTTCTCAAACCGCTATAGTGACATAAGTTCTTAGGTTGGATGGTTGTTTCATTTGAAACGTTAGTTGAAAATGCGCGTGGCACCTTCGGTGATGGGAGAGAAAGCCCCCACCCCCTCAACTCTTTCTTGTACTTATTCAATCTTTGTTTATAATTCATAACCTTATTTAAAATATTTTATATCTAACTCCTATCGATAGCCTAACATCTTTCAATGTCAAACTCTTTATACCTATATAATACTTTATAGGCCATTGTCTTCTACATAAACATCTATCTGTATTATAATTTACATTTATAAAGTATCCTCTTATCTGATCTTTAAATCTTATACCTGAGTATATACTTATGTTCTCATTTACTCTACTGCTATGGGCAAGGATTCCATCTATGTCTCTCCATGTTCCGCTTTCTACTCCAACAAAGATCTTCTCTCCAAACATTATAGAGGAGTAATTTATCACTCCCTTTAGAGTACTATCATACCAAGTCACATCATTAGTCACAATTAACTGTTGACTAAATAAATTAAAACCAATAAGCAGTAATAATAATCTCATAACTATATTTAAATTCGCGCGTGGCCACTTCGTGAGAGAGACAAACGCCCTCACTCATACTTCTTAATGATATGCTCTGCTAGTTCTTTATGAGCTAGCTCCTTAGGATGACTAAAGTCCATATCCATCAATTGATTCTTATAAGCATATTTCTCCCAAGAAGGAAGGTATTTACTATCTAAGTTTAATCCTCTTATTACATACTCCGGAAGATTATCACCTAGAGAATTAAAGATAAAGATCTTACTATTAGGAGATCTATCTCTTATCATACTTAATAAAGCTGAGATGTATCTATAAGTCTCTCTAATGCTTTCTTCTTCATTGTGAATACCTTTCATATACATTCTAATAAACTTATTATAATCCTTTTCAAACTCTTCACCGCTTAAGTCCAGGCTATTTGTTGCTCTTTGAACTATTTCGGATTCAGAGTACACATTCCATTTCTCATAAGCTTGTTTTCTATTAACCCAAATCTCTTGACGCAAAGGAATAGACAAACCTATAATGAATAGCATCTTATCTTTTGGATTAAATCTAGCAACTTGTTTAGAGATTAGCTTATTAGATACATCAGGAGGATAAAATAAATTCTTACCATTTAACCAATCTACAGTAGTCCTAAATATTCTACTCTGTCCTGCTCCTCCTTGAGCTAAGTTAATATGTGAAGCTCCAAAATGATCAGCTACTAATCGAGAGAATCTGCCAGGAACATATTGTATTGGATAATTAGGAAGATTCCTATTATCAGGACCTAGCTCAGATCCTTGAACAAAGCTACAACCCATTGCAAATACTCTATCTATCATCAATTGTAATGTTTCGCTTTCTATCTTTATAAGAAGTATTATGCATAAACCTCTGAGTATAGTGTCTTCCTTCTATTAATGTTCTTATTTCTCTATCAAAAGTCTTTTCAAATAGATCAGCATTAGTAGTAACAGAAGGACGAGATATATCATCGACTAACAATGGTCCTGGGCCATCTATTATAACACAATCAACGTCTCTATGCTTATCTAGATCATGAATGTATGTACAGTATAATAATCCTCCTTTAACTTCTAAGTCCATATCAACTAGCTCTAAAGTATTAAAAGGATCTAGACCATTACCTTTATTATTCATAAACCATTTTTTATTATCTTCGTAAGAATATACTTTAGCTTCCCAATCTAAGTCTTGAACTATCCTGTGTAATAGAAGAGTAGTAAAGCCTGGACCGTACTCAACGATATGCTTACATTTATGATCGATAATCTGACGAGCCATCTGATGATAAAAGCCATAGTCTACTCCCATAGTTATATCTTTAACTGAAGAAGAGTAAAACTTATCCTGAGCTTCTTTAATAAACTTATAGTATTCTGGATAGTCTTTTTTAAACCTTTCTTTATAGATTAAGTATAATCCTGAGAGCTCTTTATCAGCTCTATACTCTTCTAGATTGTCAGGATAAGATTTAATTGATACATTGTCTAGAGAGTACATATACTATAAGTTAAATAGGTTAATAAAAAAATAGACTCCCATCGCAGCCACAAATAAAATACCTGCAGCTGCTAATACTTTAGAAGTTTCTATATATCTACCATCGCTTCTACCTTGTCTTGATCTATATTGTCTTTTTTTCATTATTAAAATAATTCTAATTGAACAACTTGATTATCTTTACGCTTAAGTTCATAAGCTCCCATCACCTTTCTAGTAGGTTCGAAAGCATGACTATCCCAATCCATTAACTCTCCATCTTTAACTGTCAAAGCATGTCTAGCAACCATCACCATAAATGAACCTTTAGGATGAGACTCCATAAAGCTCTTTAACGTTTTCTTTCTCCAGATAACTTCACCTTTCAGTTTATACTTATTTTTAATTTCAGTTTTACCTAACTGACGAACAGAAAATTCTTTATTATCTACTATTAGCCCTTCCTTCTCAGCTATTTTAAACTTCTCAGCAAGAACAGCAGCATTAGTACCTTTTTTATATTCTCTACCTAACTCATCTTTACAGTATTTATGAGCTGATCTATAGCTTATACCTGCTGCTGCGGCTAATGAACGAACCATACAGTCGTTTCTTTCTGTTTTTGCTAATTCCGTATCCGAAATTGAATAATTTTTACTTACTTTTAAATACATAACCTTTATTTTTTAATTAATTATACTCTTTCCCAAGTTAACCCATTGTAGTTAGTAACGAAAGAGTCAAGTATATTTTGAACTCTTACCTTAGTTAACTTTCTATCATAGATAGTATCTACATAAGCATCAGCATCATTATCCCACCTTCTACCTTTAGTTTTAACTTCTAAGTCAGCAGACTTACCTGAATATGACATTCTAGTAATCTTAGCTTCAACGATATTACTAACTCCGAAATCAAATCTTTCTTGAATATAAGCAGTTTTATCATCTAATATCTTGATACCAGCTTTAAGATCATCGATTATGATATCATTTCTAAAAGCTTTTCTTTGTTCCTGAATATCTCTAATCTCATTATTACATTTATTAACAGCTTCTTGAGTTTCAGAAATAAGCTCATTATGATCATCCCATACTTTATTCATTTCAGCTAATATATCATCTTTACAGTCTTGAATTATCATAGCATACTCACCAGATAATCTAAGTCTCTCATTATTAAAATCTGAGAAGTAATCAGAAGTAGAGTAAGTACTAATACCCATATCAGTAAATTGAGCTTCTTTATTAACATTATCCCATCTATTATACTCTTGAACTTTAATAGTAGCTACTTCTTTAGTTCTAAAAAGCTTCTTAGTAACATAGTCATCTTTCTCATCCGACCATACTTCTTTTTCATACTCATCACCTCTAGCAGTAATCTCCATAGATGAACCATAAGAAGTACGAAATTGCATATCCTTTAAGTCAGTCTCAATAGGACTGAAGTACGATTTAAGAACGTTATTCAAAGCGATATTTTTAGCTTTAACAGCTTCATCGTTTTTATTTCTTAACTTAACTAATTTAGCTTCTAGTTTAGACTCTTTAGCTTCAAGAGTTTCGAAAATTGATTTATTGTTCATAACCTTTATTATTACTTTTTAATTATACTTAAATGTATGAATAATATCTCAGACTAGCAACTATTTCCATGTTTATTTTTAAAAAAAGTTACTACCTTCGTACTTTATGGAGATTACTACCCCATCCAGTTCTTCTATCCATAGAAGCTATATCTTTAGCTACCTCTGGATCCTTAATAACTTCAGTTTCAGCATAACAAGTCTTGCCAGAAATAACATTTCTAACGTACCATTTTGAAGTACTAGAGCAATTTACACAGGTTTTAGTACCTGGTAATGCTTTAACCCTTAACGGATTAATAGTTTCGTTACATTTTATGCAATTCATATTAAAACGGTATAACTTCTCTAGGATCAGTATGATCTTTTACAATTTTATTATCTCCTAATACACCAAAAGGAACATGAGTCATCCTTTTAATATTAGCTTCATTATTACCTAACTTCTTAATCTCTTTAATTAAGTCATGCATTTTGATTTTAGCTTCTCGTTCATTTTTACCGTAAACCCATAAGTCTAGATCTACAGCGTATCTTTTTTTTTCTTCCATATTATCTGTATAAGCCTTGAATATCGTTAATACCTAATGTTTTTCTTACTTTATCATCACCATAAGCAATCATAGTTATACCTCCAGTTTCGATAATATACTTATCCATACCTTCATATCTAATTAATTTTGCTAATGATTCTTTTACTTTACCTGAAGGAGTAAGTCCCTCCATATAAAATACATCGTTTACCTTTAAATCTTTAATTGTCATAACCTTTATTTTTAATATTATACCTTAATATAAGAAGAATATCTCGGGGAGGCAACTATTGACTAAGTTAATTATATAATTTATCGTACTTATGTTCGTACGCTAGAAAGAGTTCTCCATATAGAGAATAAGCAGGTTGATAGCTAGGGTAGTATTTTTCCTTATAAACATTAAGGAATTGATTAATAAATTTTTTAGCGACTTTGAGCTGTTTATAGTTCTCACAGCTTTCTATTATTTTAAGTCCTTTTTTGTAACTAGTTAAGATTGATGGTTCATTTTTCATATTTATGTTTATAGTGTTTATAAAATTTACTTCCTACACCTAAAGCTATTATATCACATCCTTCCGGAAGCTTAGTTCCTCTTTTAGTAATTAACTTATCAGGACATCTAATATCTTTAAACTCTTTAACCCATACTTTAGAGCCTGATTTTTTTCTGTATGCAACTGCTATTGGTGTATATTCTCTCATATTATTTCTTTATAAATTTAGAACCATCATACTCTATATTAAACCAATTGTTAAGTTTCTGGTTTTCAAATATATCTATGTTTCCGTTCTTATCTAAATCATTTGCTCTAATCCACTGAAGAGTATAAGGAAGAACTAGTCCTGGTAAAAGCTCTGCAGATACATCTACAAAGTTATTACTATCATTTCTTAAAATTTGAAGTCTACTAAATTTACCAAATTTAGGATCATGAGGAAGAGCAATAACTATAATATCTAAATCTCCATCATTATCGAAGTCAACTAATAACCTATCATCAATATCTAAATTAACTTTCTCAGAATCTCTATAGTATTCTGGCATTATAAGCTCTACAGAATTATCATAATCAAATATTCCATTAGAACTATATACGATTCTATGGTTATCGTAATCTCTATAAATCAAATCTAAAAATCCATCATTATTTAAGTCAGCCAAACTAGGCTTACCAGCATTACCGTTAAAGTTATCAATATAATCAGCATTAAGAGTAAAATTTCCATAACCGTCATTAAGGAGTAATCCTTGAACATTACCTCCAAAAATAATATCTAAATCACCATCATTATCAATATCTCCTGATGTACCATCAGAGTACCATTTCTTTTCTAAATTTAAATCTTCAAGATAGAAGTCTGAACCATTGCTTAATAATATAGATGGAACTCCGCCTCCATATCCATGCCCATTATGAGAGATAAAAAATACATCAGGTATTTTATCTCCGTTATAGTCTCCAACTATAGTAGTTCTAGCTCCAGCCATTGGACCTACTTCACTAACAACCTTACCTACATAAGATCCATCTTCGTAGTAGAATATACTAATAGGAGGCTGCCTTTGATCATCATCAGAACATTGAGGAGATAGCATAAAATCATTTTTACCATCTAAGTTAAAGTCAGCTATAACAGCAGTAGTATCAAAGAAACAATCATCGTTATAGTACCCAAAATCATAGAAGTTAAATACTTCTGAAGGATAGTTTCTTATAATATCCCAGCTTTTAGAATAATCATCTAACTTAGGTTTTTCTATTTCTTCATAAGGTTCGTAAGGTTCATACGTACAGCTTGTTGCTAATATTAGAGTTGCAATCAACAATATTAGTAGTAAATGATCCCAAATAGTTTTTTTATCTTTCATTTAAAATATATTTTTAATAAATACTGCTAAGCTGAATGGCCATAGGAAAATATGAAATAGTCTCTCATACATTATCCAGGGAGTACTTAGCTTACCGGATAATCTTGTAGTAGTATACCATTCCAACCAACCGGTCCAAATTAAGCCAATAATTAAATACCACATAGTTTTTTAGTTTCAGTTATATGTTTGCATTTTCTATGTCCTATATACCCCCAGCAATCACAACTTAGATTACCAGCAGCATTATAACGGACAGTATATTCTTTATTACTAGAAGCTGATTTATACTTCCACTGTTTTTCGTTTTTAGTATCTACAAATAATTCCTCAAAAGGTCTTTTCTCAATAATAATATTATCATAAGAAGTATCAGGTTCAACTTCTATCCATGAAGGAGTATGATACCTTTTGCCGTTAAGAACTAAAAAGCCTCCTTTGCCTACGTTTGAATATGGAACTGTATACATTTTACTCAATTGAAAAATAGTTAACAATTATCTTACCTTGATTATTAGCAGGTACTATATAATTAAAATCATGTTCTTCACAAATATTAATAACTATATTTCTCATTTGATCACTCTTCCCAGTAATAAAAGTAATTTCAAAAGAACCTACATACGATGCTGTAAGCAAAGTTTCTGCTACTTCTATTCTAGCTTCATTATGAGTTAAATTATGAAGATCGTATATCATTTTACTATTGATTCCCATTTAGATTCTTCATTTAATGCTGCTAACTCATAAGGATGATTATCATATGTATACCCCATTTTATAGTACCTAGCCATCCAAGAAGGAGACTGAAGATAATGTTGAAACTCATGAATAATAGTTTCAGCTAAATGCTTAAGCGATTTAATTTTAGGAAAGTATACTACAATAGAGTTAGCAATTCTATCATATTCAGCGTCAGGAGACTGCTCTCCTTCTGCATCTTCATCTCCAGAGTATCTACAGTAGATATTTTTTTCTACTTCTAAATAAGGAGAACATTTTTGAAATTTACTTAAACCATAGATCTTAATACACTCCTGTATAAACTTTTCACCTAAATTAATAATCTCTTCTTTAGATAATTTATACTCATCAGCAGTTATCCATTTATCTATTTCATTAGACCATACCATCTCATCTATAATTCTCATAACCTTTATTTTTAAATATACCTTAATATATGAATATTATCTCGGGGAGGCAACTATTTTAATATAAAGTTACTCTTTTTTTTAAGTCACTATTTTCAAGAAAAGCTAAGAAACAGTACCTTATTCCTGAGTTAATTTTAGTTACTTCATGCATAGAAGCTGCATCAAAAAGGATTACATTACCTAATTCTTTAGAGCATGCTTTATCTCCTACTTTAAGATATCCTCCTTCATATTCATTACTATCAGATAGCTGGATAACTAAAGTCTTTTGCCTTTTACCAGGGTTACTATGTCTATCAGAATGTCTTTTAAAGTAATGTCCTTCTGTATATTTAAGTAACATTGATTCATACCCTATATCTTCTATACCTAACTGAGATAACTTTGGTACTATAAGATGTTTAAATACTAAGTTATCTTTAAAAGGGTATTTAAAAGAATTTCTAAGATTGGTATTTACATGAACAGTTCCGCTATCGTAAACCTCAGCTTGATGAAAGTCTCCAGCTAATGCTTTGAGTTCTTCTGTTTCTTTTCTATTAAAAAGAACTTTTTCTATCACTCTTTCCAGTATGACTGAATAAAAATAATTGAAAAGCAGAGGAATAACTGAGCTGCTATTTTCCAAGTAAACGGTTCTTTAAAGTATATCTGTATAAGAACTGCATAACAGATCATACCAAGAGAGAATCCTACGAATCTAGCTCCCCATATTGATCCTCCATAACCGATCATATTATACTTGGTAGCAGTCATAAAGAGATAAGTAAGAGGAATAGATAGAACATACCATCCCCACCAGAACTCATCTAATTTTGGATATTTAAATTGAAAGTTATGTTGATACCAAGCTCCTACTTGAGCTAGAATAGTTACTACAACACCAAGTCCAATATAATACCAATTTAGCTCTCCTTTAAGCATAACAGGTAATTTTTTCGCTTTTGTCTTCTTTGATTAAATTTCTTACGATTGTTTTACCGTAAGGTTTTCTGGTTAGTTTTTCATATCTATCTCCATCGATAGAAATATGTTCACCAAAAATAACTGTTTGTTTAATTCTAGGAGTGATCTTTGAAGATCTAATGTAGTTTAATTTTATCATAGTAATATATTATACTATAATATAAGAAAAATCTACTTAGGAAACAACTATTATTAAGAGTGTTTAGCTACTATTGATGCTAAGAAATTGTTTAAAATAGACTTGATTTCAGTTTTTTCTGAATCAGATGCAACTCTCTTAGTTCCGGAATAAGGTACGTCTCCGATCTCTTTACTTCTGTAGGTTAACCCCGCTATACTTGATTTATCCATTGTTACTTTATATTTGATTAACTGCTAGTTTAGTATATCCATTTTCATCTACTGAAACATCTAAGCTATCATGAGTTCTACCAGATGCTGCTATACCTTCAACTATAAAATTATCTTTAGTTTTAAGATTATATAATTTATCAACAAACATATACTTACTATCCCATCCTAATTTATCAGCAGTAGTCCACTCACCGTCAAAGAATAACGGGTGACTATCCGTAACTATTAGGTTATCTCTAAAGTACATCTTCTTAATACTCTTTACATCATAAATGTAAGTGTCTTCTACTAAGCAACTAGAACCATCTTTAGACTGAATACTATCTCCGATTTTAATATTTTCTATTGCTTTCAACGATCCATCTTCCATCAAAATATCCGAACCAGGCATAAAGCACTTCTGTTTATTATTGTGATACGCAAAGAAGACTGGAGTATTTCCAATTATAATATTATCTACAGGTTCTAAGTTAACAGATGTAAATGATCCTGTTGGTTGATTTAAGATAATTAATTTATTTTCTATTATGTCTACTACGTTATTGTTTGTATCTACCAAGTAAATATCATCTTCTTCTATATCAGATAAGGTTCTAAATTTAATACTATCAGAACCAGAGCTATATGAAAGTAATGAAGTAGTAGCACCTAGGTAATAAGTTTCATCACTACCTGAATATTTTAAACCTACTATTAATGCTTCGTCATTATCTGTTGATGTAATATTAGCTTGAACTACTGATCCGGTTATCTGACTTCCTGCAGGGAAAGAGCTTCCAGTTAATTCATATTGAGTATAAGTAGCTGCTAAGTCAGTATCAGGCATTCCAGGAACGAAGAAGGACTTAAGAGTTTGACCAGCTGCAACATCTGAAATTGCCACTTCATCACCGCTAGCTGATATAAAATGCTCTGTGTTAAACAAACCTTCTCTTCTTCTTTGTTTTTTAATCTCACTAGTAGAAAACTCATGATAATGCTTAACTGGTAATTCTGTATTAGAAGATATTCCAGCTATATTAGCTTGAGCAATCGAAGGAAGAGAAAACTTTGGATATGCTATAGTTGTTCCTAAATCTAAAGAAGATAAGGAAGGACCGTAAACAATAGAATAGTTTCTATAAGCCCAAGCAACATTGTCACTTAAAGCTTCTGAACTGATTTCGAATGATTGTAAGTATGCGTACTGACTATTTAAGTCAGATTTAGCAGCATTCCAGTTAGTAATCTTATGGAACATAACATCAGAGTTACCTTGATTCCACTTTACTACTGCATTAGGAACATTTTCTGAATAAGATGCTGTATTTAATGTATCGTAAGTAGTTGATCCAGATACACCGTAAAAAGGAACTATAGATGAAGTATGATTATATTCATGCATTAGCTGTAAAGCTTTAAATGAATTTTTACAGTACTCCGAATCTAAAATAGCGTTTTCATCGTATGCCATTCTTAAAATATACTTATCATCAGCGTCTTCAATATCATCTGGGTATATTTCTAATAAGTCTAAAGAAGTAACAGTAACGTTTACTGATGGTAGTTCATTACCGACTAACGTTCTTAACGCAGTTACAGTATCTAAATGAAGTTCTGGTTTGTAGATAATGTGAAGACTGTTATAAGAGCCGGAAGAGAGAGTATCTACTAAAGGTTGCCAGCTAAATTCAGATTCTGTTAATCCTCCGTATACAACTGTGTCAGTATTAATTTCTACTAACCTTATAGAATTATCCCTAGCTTTTATATAGTCACTAGATATAAATGTTCCTTTCATAATTTGAATGCTTTATAATAAATAGTAAAGAAAAAGTTATAATTCACTATATTAATTGTTTTGGTAATTCTGGTTTAAAAACGTTTTCTTTGTACTTAAACTGTGGGTCTAAATACCTGGTGTCTACTAAATCTAAGTCAATATTTAATTCATCAAACATAGTAGAGTAATTATTAAAAAATATATCTTCATAAAAATACAACTTAAGGTTATACTTTGAAGATATTTGCCTGATTAAATATTTTTGTAACCAGAAAAATCTTTCACCGAACTTTATTTTAGATTCAGTCCATTCTGGATACCTATCATCGTTAAGAAGATAGTTCATTAGATTACGCCATGAGATATATTGCTGATTAATATCTTTTCTATCTAATAGTATTACATGTTTAAAGTAAGGAATTATTTTATCTATAAAACTTAAATAGTCTTCTTTCTTCCAATCAGAAGGAAGATGGTTTGGCATTATCTTTACTACAACATTACCTTTAGAAATTTTATCTATAAATGCTTTAGTATTTATAGGACTTTGCCACATTTGAGTATCGTTTAAAGGTTCATTCATCTCAGTTAAACTTTTGCCAAGAGAACTACATAAAGAAGTAGAACCACTTCTTGGAACTGTTAATATGAGAATAGAGTTACCTTTTTTACTCAACTGAATGTTTGCAATCTTTTTTATGGTTAAACCATCCACCACATTTACATTTAATATAGTGGACAGTTGCTAATAACATTGGCGAGCCGGCCATGGCAGTCCAGATGTTTGGATGCCAATGGTCGCCACAAATGCCTAATACGTGTTTAATTACTTCTATCATTTTGTACTTATTATCTCTCCAGCTTTTTTATTAATATTTTGCTCTTGAGTAATATCTTGAAGATTCTCAATACGGTTATCGGTAGAATCTTCATTAATATGATCTATCACTCCAGTTGGCTCTGTTCCAAAATGGAATTTCCATACAATTCTAGACATCGTATAATACTTACCGGAACCAATTGGAATCTGAGTTTGATTATAACCGTTTCTGTAAGTTTGAGTTAATACACGTCCGGGTCTCATACCTTTAACTCTTCTTCCTTTTGTATTTCTAAACTTTAGAGGAAAAGTTTTATTAGAAGGATCATACTCATAAAGTTCATTTAAAAATTGTTTACTTGGGGTACTTCTTGCATAATTTAACATAACATTTAATTTAATTTAATTTATTAATAATATATGAAAAATCTAGGTAACTACCAACCCTAAACAAGGGCGGTAGCTAACTTAAATAATTCTTTATTTACTTTTAGATCTTTCTCAAAAGATTTAATCTTTCTTACTTTTCTAACTTTAGCTCCAGTTAAAGCAGCATGAAAGTCTCCTTGAGTAATCTTCTCTTGAACTACGTTAAATACTCTCCATAGATCATTTCCTTTATCAGCATCTCTTCTAGGCTCTAAAATATCATCAATAGTTTCTTCATCATATTCTAAAGTATCAACTCCAGCTCTGATTAACATAGCATCTAAAGCCATCTTTCTTTTCTCATCTTCAGTTAAGATTCTATTTTTCATATCATTCATAACTTCAACTCTTTTAGGAAGATCTTTAACTGCTTGTTTAACAACGTTTCTAAGCTCTCCAAACGAATACCCTTTATGCTTTATACGAAACTCAGAAAACTGTTCGTCAGCTACAACCAATCCATTAGAACATACTAATCTAAAAATACCAACAGAGAATCTAAACGATTGCATACCATCATGAGAGTTAGTTAAAAGTATTCTCGGGTAAGCATCATCTCCATCTGCTGAAGTAATCTTAATATCTGGATTCTGAAAAGCAACCATATGCTTACTAAAAATAGTACCTTCTGCTTTTCTAGATTTTCTTTGAGCTACTTCTACTGGGAACCAGTTAAGTTTAGCTAAATCGTCAACGATAGTTTCAGTATTAACAAATAAATACTTATCAGTAACGTTAGGATTAGTAGGAGCTTTAGCGAATACTAAAGGAGCCTTTGCGTTAATTTGATCCTTTGTAAGGTAAGAATCTAAACCGTTTTGAAAATTCATTAGAATGTCTGCCATAACCTTTATTGTTTTTAATTATTTATACTATAAATATAAGAATAATAGTTCAGTTACGCAACTATTTTAACTAGAAAGTACAGAAAAAATTAAAGTTTTTTTAAATTCTTTTACAAATGTATGAGCTAAAAACTTTTGACCTTCTAAGTTAAAATGAATTCCATCTTGTTTTTTTGTATGAAAATGGTCAGGAAGGTAACTAAAAAAAGGTCTATCAAATAATCTAACATTAGTCAGATGATATAGATATGGATTATGCTTTGAATCATAGAAATCTTTTGGATAATCTTCAGTATGAAAGTATATAAATCTACCACCTCTTCTTTCTACAAATTCCTTTATTAGAATTATATTTACAGCTACTGTAGGAATAGTAATATTCTGAAACTGTTGAGATCCAACTGGATTGTGAAAAGTAAGTACATGTTTAATATTAGGAACTCCTAGAATAACTAAAGAGTCTTCAAATGTAGGAGAATCTACTAATAATTTACCAGCAATTTGCTGAAGGTTATAAGCACCAAATCCATGATTAACTACCTTCTTTTTAAAGTGATCAGCAACTAAAGAAGGCCAGCTATACTTATCTCTTAAATTATGAACGTCTGGATGAGAAGCAAAGTTAAAATCCATTTTAGAAGTTATATCATTAAACTTTTTATATATTTCTTCGGGAGTATCATTAGTATTTCTTAGATAGCTTAACCACATATTCTTTCTAAACTCTTGTGGGGTAGCTACTAAACTACCGTATAACTTTGGCCATTCTGCTCCTACTCCCTGTATGTGACTATCTCCTAAAAAAACTATTTTACTAACATCCATATTATTTTTCTATTTTTAAAATTTCTAATAATTTCCAAGTATCTATTTGTTCATCTTGTTTATTAAGCTTGTGATAATGTTTTAAGCAGCTTTCTAAAGAAATCTCCCATTGAGATTCCGGAAGAGATACTTCAAATGCTTGATCAATATCTTGAAAGGTAAGCAAAAATAAAAGAGCACTCTTTTTATTTTCAGTCATTGCTTTCTCTATCCCACTTACTATAGCATCAGTTACCTTTACAGACTTTCGTTTAAATAGGTCTTCGAACTCTTCTGCTGTTTCAAAATGTAATTTTACCATATTATTTTTTACTTTGAGATATAGCCATCATATCTTCATAGTAAGGGCTATTAACCATCTTTTCGTTAAACGTTTTATAAACTGCTTTATTAGTTCCATACATATATAATGGACCATCATACTCATAGGTAATATAAGGTATACCTTCTAAGTCAGTTTGACCTTGCTTAGGTTGATATTCTGGTTGAGAGTATCTTCTTTTACTATCAAATGATCTAAACTCTCTAGAAGTAACTCTATACCATTTACCTTTAATCTGAACTTCCAACAAAGCATGAGTTGGAAACTCGTAAATTAATTTTTCTAAATGTCCTCTTTTTTCTCCCATAACCTTTATTTATATCTAAATGTATGAATAATCTATCAAATATCCAACTGATAACCATTGAATGTTTTAATATATTCAGTTAACTTTACTCCGTTTCCATCTTCAAACATCCTACCATTTCTAACCCATTTCTTTACGCTTCCTGGTCCTACCAAATGAGCTGCTGCTAGTAAACCAGACTCAGTAACTAATATTCCGTTAACCAACTTTCCATCGAACTTATTTATTTGTCTCTTTAATACTTTTTTATTTGCCTTAAGAAGTTTTCTAATAGCTTCTTCTTGTATATCAGGAGAGCTCAAAAATTCAGATCTAGATATATCATACCCTAACCCTTTTAGAGTAGTCCTACCGAACTGATACTTACCCATATATCCATACTGATTAACTACGTCATATCTGTTGCTTGATTCTCTATGTCCTAAATCGTTTAAAAAACTATCTAGGTTAGGAATCTCATCTATCATAACTGCTTCTATCTTTATTGGAATGCTAACTACTTCTTTAACTTCTATTTCTGATATCTTTTCTACGTTATGGTAAGCCATATAGCCGAACGATGCAAGCATAAAACTAAATAAAACAAATGCAAAGCCCAGAACGAATTCTATGTTTTCTAATTTTTTCATATTTAAGTTTTTGATTAAAATAAATCTAAGAATGATGTGTTGATATTCTTATCTTTTAGTTTCTCATTTCTTTCATGAGTTTTAACTAATTTATCCGCTACTTGTCTCTCGAGCGGTTTTCTTTTTTTCCAGGTGGAAAATTTACCTTTAGGTTTATTTTTCATTAAATTGCTCTAAACCTTCTTTTACTATTTAGGGTTACTCTAGGAGCATTTCCTAAAAACTTTTTAGACTTAATCCTATGATTAAAGTTTTCTCTCTCAGAGTTGAGCTGGGTGTTTCCGTTGTCTTGATTATTCATTATTATTTTTATAAATATATATTAAATACGTGAAATATATTCTTCACCAGGAGGTTTTTCATCCTGTTCTAAACCTAAATCTTTTAGGTGGTCTAATTGCCAATCTTCTAATTCCCAATCAGGTTCTTGATCTTTAGATTTAACATAACTTTCCATAGCTTCTGCTTCATTATCTGTAATAGGAGACACAGCATATAAAAATGAGCAATTATAACATAAAAACTCTAAGTTACTTAGGTTCCAATTTTTCTTATTACCATCTTTAAAGTTAAGTAGAACAGGAACTTTTAAATCTGTTACCCTTTTTTCTGAAAAATTACAATTATTACAAACTTCTACTAACTTAGCTTCGCTTAGTAATCTTGCTTTTACTTTTCTAGGGTCTAGATGATCTATAGGAACTCTACCTGAAAGTAGATCCTCTAATGGAATGTCTTTATCATTTGTAGAAGTATACTTAGGTATGCCTTCTCCAGATTGGTTCATATGAGCCTCTAACAAACTTATACCTTCATCATTCTTATACATTTTTGCATACTTCTTATAATGGTTATAAGATACATGAAGATATCTAGCAGCAGACATATTAGATCTTGTTACTTTTTGAGATCTAATTATATCTTCTTTAGTTAATATTTTAGAGGGTCTAGCCATTAGTAATCGATACCTTCAATACCTTCCATTTCTTTATTAGGATCAAACATAGCAGTATCATCTTCAACAAAATCTTCATCTAATACTTTTGCAACCTGCTCTTTAACAGATTGAGAAATAGCAGTTTCGTCTTTATCAAGATCAAGCATTTCAATGTGTACTGATTTACCTGATAGCTCAGCTTCTTTCTTTTTTATAGAAATATAAGTATCTTGCTCCATTACTATAAGATCGTTATAAGTATGGTCACCAGTTCCTTCGACTGTTGTTACTCCTACTTTAGGCTTAACAGTGGAACAGTTAACACATACATGATAACCTAATTCTTTTCTTAACACGGGTAAAACGTCCTCAGCACATGAAGGACAAGTAATCATCTGTAGTTTTTGCATATAATATAACCTTTTTAATTAAACAATACATAAAGATATGAATAAAAACTCGGGGAGGCAACTATTTTATAAAGAATATACATAAAAAGCTATAATTAAATAAAGAATTGCTCCTACTATCCAAGCGTATTCTATTTTTTTACCATTATAATAAAAATGTCCTTCGTCCATAAAAGATTTAATAGCTTTAAGTATTTTTATAATCATTAAATAAATTCATTAATATATTCAAATAGTATATCAGTTAATATAGGTTGATCGGCAATACTAGGATGAGTTCCACTATAGTGAGTATCATAAGATTTGATAAATTTTCTCCATTCTAAAGAACCATCAGGAAATTTTAAATAGTTTAATCCTTCTAGTTTACTTTCATCAAGCATTTGACACATCGCTGAAAAGACTAATAACTTTGCTCCTTTGGTTTCTACATAAGCATTTAAAGTCTGTAAGTTTTGTATTAATTTATAGTATTCATACTCTCTATTCTTAAAAAATAAAAACTCAGTCTTAGCATAATCTACTATTCTTTCAGCATCAGCTTTATCCCAGTCCTTTAGAATATAGTTATTAATAGGAATTAAAGTTTGATTAAATTCAATAGGATCATCAAATACAAAAAAAGATTCATATTTCCAGTTTATTATTTGATTTATATGGTTACTAAACTTCTCAGTCCTATAAAGTTCAGTTAGACCTAGTATAAACAAAGTGCCTTCTACATTCTTGTTTGTTGCTTTATCATATATAACTCTTATAGCTCTCTCATTAGATCCTCCTGGTTCTGCTTCATTAACATTAGGAACGTTTAATTTCTTTGAAAGAAGAGTATGAAAGTTATGTGACAACTTTTCTGGAATAGTTAGATTTCCTGGTTCTTTTGTAGCAACGTGCATTGAAGAACCTGCGGAAAAGCTACATCCACCAAAATGTAATTCAGATAAAACCACCTTTATTTTACATTAATAATAACATTCCAAACATCAATTGGAGTTTTAAAATTAACAACTTTATCTTTCTCTCCTTGTTTAACAGTAATAGTACCGTCCCATTCTTTGTCTGGGTATAGTTCATATAGGTATAATCTAATCATACCAAGCTGTTCTTTGTTAAATGCTAACTTCATTAGATTCTCGATTACTCTAAAAAAAGAATCTTCATAAACAGTTACGTCTATACCAATTTCGTCTTGCATGAAATCTCTTCTATCTTCAATCTTTTTTAATTGATCCAGTATTTCGATAAATAGTTTTTTATGCATAGTAGACTTATCAGGGGAAGTAATTTTTATACGATACGGGATAGGATGAATCTGATGAAGCACCCTTCGAATTCTCTTAACAGGTTTTATCATAAATCAGGAGTTGGTTCATCTACTTTAGCATCAGGATTTTGACCTGATAATGCTTTTCTAATTATCTTGTCTAATTGATCTACGTAAATGAAAAACCCGATAACTGTCTTATCTTTAAGTTCCCTGTCTCTTTCTACTCTTAATTCGTACTCAGCTAATCCTCTATCTAATCTTAATGCTAATTCGTTAGCAATATCATTATGTTCAGTTTTCGATATAGTACCGAACTCAGTAGGAAGGAACTGTACTTTAATACCTTTTTTATTAGGATCTTCGTTAGTATCTAATTTAAGTATGAATGAATGTCCACCAAAATTAATTTTAGCTGCTTCATTAAGTGTCTTTCTTATTAAGGATTCCAGTTTGTTCATATATATAAATATCAGCCAAATAACATTTGTTTACGGTTACTATTGCCTTCGTTAATTATTTCGTGTTTAACTATTGATCTATTACGACAGTACTGCTCTATAGACCATTCTATATTATCAGTAACTAGTTCTACTTCTTCTATGTTACCTTGAGTGTCTGTAAATTCTACTATATATTTTTTCTTCATAATTAAAATTTTATTCCTTTTATTTCTTTGCCAGATGGCCTATGTGAATTGTTTTCAAATAACTCAGGAACCATACCCCATTTATAAATATATGTATGAGCTGCTGGATTTTCTGTTGCTTTAAACTTATCACTCTCCTTACCATTTTTAGTAGCAGCAGAACCAAAGTGATAAAAATGATACTCATGACTTCTTTTAAATGTAACTCCAGCTAGATCCAGTTTAAGAAAAAAGTCCCAATCACATATGAAAGGAGATTGATATAAAGTATCAAATCCTCCTACCATCATATAGTTTTTCTTTTTAAGAATAAAAGGAAATATTCCTCCATCAGGAGTATCTTCTTTAGCTTCTAAAGACGTTTCATATTCCATAAACCCATCGTAATCAAACTCAGAAGGATTTCTACCGAAATCTTTTACAGGAAAATTAAATATACCTGGACCGGTAGGTTCTATTTGATTAATAGTTATTGCTTCTCCTTCTTTTACGTCTTTCCATATACTATCCCATCCAATACATAAAACATTATCGTCATTTATAATCATAATGTTTTCGTTAATAGCATTAAACACTCCTAAGTTAAGAGCCATTTGCATACCTTGGTTTTGTTCTAAAGGAAGTACTTTTATTTTTCCTTTATACTTATCTAAGATAGATTGACTCTCTTCTACATATCCGTCGACTACTACTAAAATTTCAGTACTATCGACTACTCTACCTCCTACAGCAGATCTAAGACAGATATCCAGATACTCCGGATTTCGGTAAGTTGGTATTATTAGACTTATCATTTTTCCAGTAACTATATATTCCTTTATTAAGTTCGTATTCTGACCAAACAAATCTTTCTCTTGTTGGTTGTTCTTTAGCCCAGTTCCACATATCAGTTAAACCTTCTTTTAGGTTAGTCTTATGCATAAAATCTAATACATCTACTGACTTCTGAAATGTAGGAACGCAATGTTTAACTTCAAATCTTTCTTCGAAGTGTATAATCTCTCCTCCATCCATAACATCTATTAAAGTTTCAGCTGCTTCTTTTATAGTATAATCATGTATACCTCCTAAGTTAATTATTTCATTAGATGCTCCTTTATAAGTAGCAGCATTCCAAAAAGGTTCTAACGAATCATCTATACAGCTAAATGCTCTTGTCTGTAATCCATCACCAAATATACTAAGCTTCTCTCCTGTTAAGTTTTGGAACATCCATATACCTAATACATTCCTATACTTATCCCATATGTTTTGATTACGTCCATATACATTATGTGGTCTTATTATACACCAATCTAATCCATGCTGTTTACCTGCTACTTGAATATCCATCTCACAAGCATACTTAGCTATACCGTAAGGGTCTATAGGAGCTGGAGTTTGATCTTCTTCAAATATTCCTCCGTACCCATGACCGTATACAGCCATAGTAGAAGTAAATACTATTCTTTTGACTGAGTTCTTTATACATTCATTTACTATCAAAGCAGTAGCTTTAAGATTATTATCGTAGTTATATGTTCTAATAAACGGTGATAATCCTTCAGCAGCATAAGCAGCTAAATGAAATACATACTCAGGTTGAACAGAAAGAAATAATGATTTAACTTCTTCTACTTGAGTAACTAAATTAATTTGATGAAAATCCATATTAGGATTAACATTTTCTTTATACCCACCAGATAAATCATCTATACCTACAACTTTATACTCTGGTTTGTTCTCTAAAATCCAATCAGCTAATCTACTTCCGATTAGACCTGCTGCTCCTGTTATTAATACTGTCTTATTCATTACTATCAATATATGAAATTTTCTCCCAATCTACAACTGGTGTCAGATATGGAGTCTCTACATGAGTAGAGTAACCTGGAATACTAGATATAAGGTTGCTACCTTCTTGCCATAGTCTAATAAACTTATCATGATCTCTAGTATAACCTTTTTCTAAATCACAATACTCTCTATGAATAAGAATATGCTTCTTAAAAGTTTTAAACCTACAAGCATAAGTATTAGTAGTTGAAGGAGTAGTTCTCCAATGAATCGAAGGAGTAGCTATCACCTTACTAGTTAAGTTATTGTATGCTGGTAAAAAGTATTTATCTTTATGATCATATAATGTCATATACTCAGCATTTATATTTTTAAAACCTTCATTCATAATCTCTACCCAACCCGGTACATGCATATAATCATCTTCTAAAAAGTATACTATATCTTCATCATCAATTTTCTGTTCATAAACATAATTAACTAAGTTAAGAAAGCTATGACCATCTGTACCACCATTTGCGAATACCGTAGGAATGTTATAACTATTTAAAAAGTGAGCTTTAGTAGGTTCACCATCAAACATAATAGTAATTTTAACCTCTTTATCTTTTGTAGTACTTAATAAATTTTTTAAGCAACCTTCTCTACTAAACCAATCAGGTCTTATCTTACCGTGAGAGTTTGTAGATACGTTACAGTGTCGTGTAAATATATGTATCATAATAATTTTATTAAAGCATTTTGCATTCTATTATCATCTGATCTTTGTTTAGCTCTTCTACCTATAGTACCATCATCTCTTCTATATCCATCAGCTCCATTTATATAATGATTAGGTAAATGATGAATTAAATTTTTATCAAATTCAGATATACATATTAATTTTTTCATATTACTATGAAGATATATATCTGTATTAGTTTTACATTTCAAACTATATTGATCATTACCGAAGAACTGAGAGAAATCTTTTATCTCTTTAATTTTCTTTAACCTACTTTTAGATATAATAAAGCATGCTTGATGTACGTTAGTAAAATGAGCAAACTTTTTACCTCCATATTCTTCAACTGAATTATAATCCCAATCGTAATGAGCATGATAAGCAGGATAGTATTTACCTGTATGATCTTCTTCATATTGAATTAAACCAGCTATTCTATTTTCCGGAAGTATACTTTCATACTCTATAAATTTATCTACATGATGCTCTTGCCATAGGTGATCGTTTTCTGAGAAAATAAAGTAGTCAAAATTATCAGCTTCAGAATCTATTACCTGTCTACAGGTCATTGGAAGTAGTTGATAATTATCTAACTCTATCACGTTGACATGATCTACTCCTTGAATATCTAATTCTATATTTGAATTTACTACTATAGTTACTTCATACTTAGAGAATGTTCTTAACTCATCTACAACTTTATATAGAAAATTTAATTGCTCATCTCCATAATTTACTAATACAGCTAGTATTTTTTTCATATTACTTTAATAATTTTTTGTTCTTCTAATTTTTTAAATACATCTTTCTCTACATTAAAGTTATGACAAGTACCTACTGCCTTAACTTCTTCCCAGTAGTGTTTCTTTTCTGCAGTATGCTTTTGATCAAATCCATATACGTTTATTTTAGGAGATGTTTGTACTGCTATTAAAACTCCTAAGAATCCGACTGAAGGTTCCTTAGCGTTATTCATTAGCTTTTGGCAATATACCCAAAATTCATCTTGAATAAAACCTACCTTACAATTAGGAGCTCTTTGTTTACAAAACTTCTTATCCATTGTCTTGTTAACTAATATTAATTGGTCTTTGAGCTTCTTAGAAAAATCAGGATCATTCTTAGGAAATCTATCGGACCCTGTTGAACCTCCAAAGGTATGAGTATTCATAATTCTTATATCGGTTCTACTACCAACATGCTTTTCATATCCTTTTACTCTAGCCTGATTAAATCTTATTATTACATCGTGTTTATCTATATCTTCTCCATAGAGATGGTCTAATAGATTACCACTACTTCCTACTACAGCAACACTTTTATTAGTAAAATTAAGATCCATAAGTTAAAATAAATTCAGCTAAATCAAATTCAAATTGAGTATCTATATCAATAGATCTTTTTCTAGGCATAAAGTATCCTTTTGTAGATCCTTTGTAATAATTCTTACTCTTAATTAAGTTATCCGTCCAACTTCCATACAAAGCTCCGTTAGGTCTATAAACTGTAGGATGATCTTGGCTTCTACTATTACCATTCTGCCAAGGATTAGATCTATCATAATCTTCTATTATATTATTATCTTTAACTGTAAGACCTAACGTTGGAGGAAATTCCATTTCAGTATAAGATAAAACTGAATTAGTATCTCTAGTTAAAAGATTAGCAGCATTAATAAAATCTTCAGCAACCTTCAAAGGAGATGTAGGAAGAGTTAACCAAGTTTGATCATAACTATCATCTAATAAATACATTACTGTATCTATTACTTTAGAAGTATCAGATGCTAGACCTTGAGGTCTTTTTAAGATATGAAGTTTATCAAATGAGTAATTAGTTTTAACTTCATTTAAAATCTTATCATCATCTGAAGTAAAAATAATTTTATCAAATATATCTGATTTAATAACAGCATCAATAGTATAAAATACTAATGGTTTACCGTTTAGTTTTTTAATATTCTTACCAGGAAGTCTTTTACTACCTCCTCTAGCTGGTATAATGCAAAGTCTACTCATTATTTAATTTATTATTTATTTCATCCGCCATTAATTTATATATATGCCTTTCATAATGTCTAACATTATCTTTAAAATCTGATCTATCTTTAATGTAGTTACTAGGACTAATTAAAGTAATATTATCAAATTGACTAGATACTTCTCTTACTAAATTATTAATCTTAATATATCTTTCTCCAGGCTTAAAAACTTCTTTACTAAAATCTGGATAGTAATTCTCAGCACCTAGAAGAACAAATACTCTTTTAGCTGAAGATGAAAACTCTCCAAGCAATTCATTTAGCTGTTTAATAAAAATATCATCTGGTTTGTTTACAGGTTTCCATTCTTTAGAAAAAGTATATAGTTTATCAATAGGAATATTTCTATCTCTAGATAAAAAATTTAATTTACTATCATCCCAATCGGTATGAAAAAATGGATGACAGGACATATAGTAGTCAGAAATTTTATCACTGGTGTACTTACCTTGAACGTAATCTTTTAAAGGACTGTATATAATAATATCTTTATCTTTTATGTTAGGAGTATCGTAACATTTCTCATGAATAAAAGGAACCGTATTTAAAATATAGTCTTTTTGTTCTGAGGTAAGCTTAGGAGCTTTTAGAAAATCTATACTATCTCTATGAATAATAGTACCATCATAGACGTAATTAAAATAAGTTTCAATAGAATAATCAGAAGATATATATGATTTCATTTGTTCTAAATCACATCCTCCGATCATAATCATATTTTTAAGAGGAATAGATTTAGTCTTTTCTTCTATCTTTCCGCTAGAGATCCAATCAGGAGATGATGAACCTATACTTGCTGCTACTTCTCCTACAGTATCGAAAGCAGGTAAGTTAAATTGATGATAAACATAATCTACTACTCCCATATTTAATATTCTACATGAGAATGTAAAGTGAAGTGTTTGGTAATTATTAAAACTTACAAATCCTACATCACC
>Ga0228633_1000099_pt1 | contig 22197 bp, 11 predicted proteins | sample 41DmetaG_FD_182703 | JGI IMG/M metagenome (GOLD analysis project Ga0228633, IMG submission 182703) | Seawater microbial communities from Monterey Bay, California, United States - 41D | ecosystem: Environmental > Aquatic > Marine > Coastal | place: USA: California | collected 2016-11-13
TAAAGAAGAAATTCAAAAATCACATGGAATAGATGAAATTTAAAAATCATATGTAAAAGAAGATATTTAAAAATCACATGTAAAAGAAAAAATTCAAAATTCTGAAAAAATAGATGAATTAATTCAATAATCATATTTAAATGAATTAATTCAATAATCATATTTAAATGAAGAAATTCAATAATCATCTTTAAAAGAAGAAATTTAAAAATCACTTGCAAAAGATGAAATTTAAAAATCACTTGTAAAAGAAGAAATTTAAAATTCTGAAAAAATAGATGAAGAAATTTAAAATTCATCTGTAAAAGATAAAATTTAAAAATCACTTTTAAAAGAAGAAACTCAAAATTCTGAAAAAATAGATGAAGAAATTTAAAATTCATCTGTAAAAGATAAAATTTAAAAATCACTTGTAAAAGAAGAAAAGTAATTATCATCTGTAAAAGAAGAAAACTAAAATTCTCTTTAATTAAAAGAAATATAAGCTTAACCAGTAAATAGAGTAAATAATTCATCAGAATTATAGAATCTATCTATTTTAAATAAAGAAATTTGGTCTCCTGATAATAATTATGTTTAAAATCATTTTTTAAACGAAGAAACTAATTCAATTGAATTTAGAGATTTTTATGTACAACAGGTAAATAATGAGATAAGAAATTCACCTGAATTCTAAGATATTTCACCAGTTAAGATATAAGATTTATAAATTGATAAAATAAAAGAATTTAAGATAACACCTATAAAAACCGAAGTTCCTAAATCACCTATTAAAACCAAAGTTCCTAAATCACCTATCAATTACGAAGTCAAAAAATCACTTACTAATAAGCAAGTCAAAAGATCACCATTAAAAATAGAAATAAAGCCTCTAAAATAATAAGAAATCAAAAAATTACCACTTAAACAATAAACAGTTAAAAAACCACTAAACAAATTAGAGATACCATTAAAAAAAGAAACAAAAAAAGTAATAAAAAAAGAAACAAAAAAAGTAATAAAAAAAGAAACAATAAAAGTTATAAAAAAAGATATAAAAAAAGAAATAAAAAAAGATATAAAAAAAGAAATAAAAAAATCTCCAAAAAAAAGTAATATAAGTAATGATAAAATTAATGATAGAAGTATTGATAAAATAAATGATAAAAGTAATGGTCTAAGTTAATTTGAGAAAAGTGAATCTATGATTTAAGTTTAAAATAATTTTGAGATAAATTTCAATTAAGCTATAGTAAATATGTCATATGAAAAAAATGAGGATGATTAATAAATAATAAATTAAGTAGATTTTGAAAATTCGATAATATTATTATAGTAATAAGAAGAATTTGAGTAAGAAAAGAAAAAAGATAGAATAAATATAAATTATAAATCAACATTAGAGGAAATAGTGGAATCTGTGGTTGATGAAAATAGAGCATCAATATTTTTTGGATAAAACATAAATTTTCAAAAATAAAGCTTAAATATACTTGAAAATATGTCAAACAATTAAGATTAATTAGAAATTATATAAAATGAAGGTATAAATATTTTAATTAAGATGAAATAAAAAGAGTTAGTTTAAAAAAAACAGATATTTAAACTATTTAAGAAGAAATTTGATAATATTAATTTTGAATTATTAGTATTAAATTATTTTTTATATCTAATTAAATATTTATCATACAATAAAATGTTCTTAAAAAAATCTTTATAACTTTTCAGATATCAAAATTTTGGATCGATACATAAGTTTTATTTACCTGATCTTGGTGAAAGTATCTTTAATTTCATTTTTAGAAATCAAAGAAGCTACGGTTAAAAAATGGCATATCAAAGTTGGAGATAATGTTGATGTTTTTTATTTTTTATTATAGGAATTTTAAGAAATTGCTGATGTAGCCACTGATAAATTACACACTACTATTCCATCTGAATTTAAAGGAAAAATTCATAAAATTTTTCATTAAGAGGAAGATGAATGCTAAGTAGGCGAATTATTCTTTGAAATCGAATTAAATGATAATGTTTTTTTATTGATAATTTTTAGATTTAAGAAGTTACTAAAAAATAATCTTAGTAATAGACTTAATAATAAACTTAATAAGAATAAGTTAAATAAGAATAAACTTAATAATAATAAGTTTAATAATAATAAGTTTAATAAGTTTAATAACAATAAGTTTAATAAGAATAAGTTTAATAAAAATAATCTTATGAAAAAAATGAAACATTTGCTACACCTGCTATTAGAAATCTCTTAAAATAATATAATTTAGATATTTAATAAGTAATAGGATCAGGTCCAAACGGAAGAGTAATGAAAGCTGATATACTTTAACATATTAATTAAAAAGATAAAAAAGTTTAATAAGAAGAAACAGTAGATAAAACAGTTTAAAAAGAGTAAGTTTAATAAAAAGAAACAGTAGATAAAACAGTTTAAAAAGAGTAAGTTTAATAAAAAGAAACTGTTGTCTAAAAAATATCAGTATAAAATAGCAAAGTATAATAAAATTAAGATGAAAATGTGGTAAAAATGACAGATTACGAAAAAGGAATGTAGAAATCAATGACATAAGCTTAAACAATACCTCACTTCTACTTAATGGAAGAAATTGACATAACAGAATTAGTAAAAAATAAATAATTATAGTCAGAAATGAGAGAAAATTTTAAAAAAAACTTAAATTTAAGTATGACATATATGCCATTTTTTATAAAGACATTTTCTTTAGCAATGAAAGATGTACATTTATATATTGAATAGTATCCTATAATAAATAGCCTTTATGACGATTCAAAGCCATTTGAATATAAATAAATGAATGAACACAATATATCAATTGCTATAGATTCCCCAAAAGGATTAGTTGTTCCAAATATAAAATAAACTTAAAATTTAAGCATGATTCAAATCTAATAAGAAATGAATAGACTTAGAGACAATGCATAAATTGGAAAATTAGAAGGAAAAGATCTTTTTGGAGGAACTGTTGGAATATCAAATATAGGTATTATATATTAAATTAGGTAATATTGGAGGTACTTATACTGGGCCATTAATTATGAGTCCATAAGTTGCCATTGTTGCTATTGGAAAAATTTAGACTGTTCCTAAATATATGGAAATTAAATAATAAGATGGAACTAAAAAACTTGAGCTTGTTCCTAGAAAAATGGTTTACTTTTCTTATATTAGGTTTATGTTAGTTTTGGAGGAGACCATAGAGTTTTAAATGGAGCCACTGCCGCCAGATTTATAAAGAAATGGAAAGATTAATTAGAAAATCCATAGAGCATATTATTAAATCTAAAATGATATTATATATTATTATAATAATTTAGAAATAATTTGCTCTTTATAATGTATTTATGATATAATGAAAAATGTTAAAATAAATATTTGTTTTCAAAATATTTATAAAATATACATTAAAGCCTAAGGTCTAACTTAGTTTTTTTGTACTTTTAAATTGTATTATAGTCAAATTGATCTATTAGTAATTTATTAGTAATCTATTATTAATCTATAATTGATAAATTATTAAATATTATAACTTATAAAATTAAGATAATTTTGAAAAATTTTAAAAATGTCTAAAAAATTAACAAAAGAGGAAATAAAAGCACAAGAAGATTAAAAGCTTTTAGAAGATAAAATAAGATTAGAAGAAGAATAAAAATAATTAGAATTATAAAAAAGATTCGAAAGTATATAATAAAATAAAAAGTAATTACATTATAAACTGGATTATAATTAACAATAAATTAATTGATATTAGAAGAAACATGGGATCATCCATATCCAAACTAAAATTTAAATGAATTTTTTATTTAATATTTTCAAAACTAAGAATTAGACATAGATTAAAGTCTTTACGATCAAATTAGCTTTTATAATGCATATAATTTAGTTTTTGCAAAAGATGATTTAGAACTTGATAATTATAAAGTTATATATAATAAATTTTAGGCTACAATATTAGTAAATATATTATGGAATACTTTTTTAAATAATCATCCATTAAATAAATAAAAAAATTAAGAAAAGAATTAAGAAAATGATTTTGATTTTTTAACCGAAACATTACTTAATCATTCTTAAAATAAACCACCTTAAAAAATCAAAATATTTGATTGTAAATAAGTAATATAAATAATTAAAAGGTTCATTAAATTATACAATATATGTAAAATGGATATTTTAATCATTTTAAATTAATAACATATAATTAGAAAATCTAATAATAATAAGAGGAAGATGTTGAAATAGTAATATTTGTAGATACTCCATTAGAGTCTTTGCCTCTATCTTAAGCAAAATTTATTGGAAAACCAGTTTAATTGTCAGAAAGAGATAAATAAAATATTGTTTATTATAAATTTATATAGAATTAACAAGAAAATCAATAAAATAATGAATAAGATACATAAGAAGACAAAGATGATAATGATAATTTATAAATTGTTTAATTTTTATTATCTAATAGGATCCTGATATTATAAAATTAGTCAGATAGAAAGTAAGTGAATAATAAGTTAAACTTGAAAAAGAATTGGAGGAAAGAGGGGTTTTGTTAGAAGAAAAATTAAATAACATTAAAACATAAGTAAAATCGAAAAAAAAATGAATTTTTTAATAAATATTATCAAAAATTTATATTTTTGAAATTATAAATTTTTAAATATGATATATAATAAAAATGAAATAATATGGAAAAAATCTTAAAAATCAGCAAATAATGATATAATTACCAAAAGATTTAGAGGCTGAAATAAAAGATGCATTTGAATTTTATGACATAGAAAAAAAATAAAAAATTAATAGAGCATAACTTAGAAATATAATGGGTAAAATTAGATAATTAAAGCAAATTTTGGATTTAATACATTGAATGCTCTAGAAATTGAAGATGAATTGAAAAATTATGAGAATTTTTATAAATGGGAATTTAAATAAAATTTTACAATTGAGTAAATTTTGATGATAATAAAGAAAAGATGGAATGACCAAAATGGTAAATAATCAGAATGTGCTTAAATATTTAAAATATTAGATACAAAGTATATATTTGAATAAAAAGAAATCATGATTAAATAGGATTAAATGAAATAAAAAGGGTATTAGATGAAAATATAAATGAAAAGTTCTATAATGATAATGATATTTAAAGTTTTATTTAGGATTTCGATTAAAATAATGATGGTATATTTATCTTTAAATATAGGATTACTTAATAAAGATGAATTTTTTAAGTCATTTAAATGAATTATTTATACTATAGTTAATTTTATAATTATTAAATATATGATAGTTGAAGGGGTCCTTACAAGTTTTATGACACCTGTCATGTAATTTGAAAGAAAAACCTGCTTTCAAATGATATAAATTAAACAATAATCTTATATTAATTTTATTAAAGCTAAATATAATTAAATAGATGAATAAATCTGTTTTATTATCTGAGAAATAAAAAAAGTAGCGAAATTTATCAGATCATTTATATTAATAATCAAAAAAAGAAGATGAGACATAATAATAATTAGATTAAGCATTGAAAGTTTTAAAATAAAAAAAGAAATAATATCAGATAGATTAGTTATAATTTTCTGAATTTCCAGATTTTCCATTTGAAATAGATATAGCATTTTATTTGTAAGATTTGATAAAATTAAAAACAATATAATAAAAATCAATAACAATTGTTTAAAAATATTAATAATAATAATATTATTTATAGTTGATATAAGAGTTATTTTGGTTAATTTTTCTAAATAATTTTAAAAAAGATTAACATTAAAAATATAAAAAAGATTTATAGAATCATATATCATAAATATATACAAATTTATTTATTCTAATTAATGAGCCTAAAGATGATTAAATGAATGTTTTATTATTTACTGCAGGATATACCATAAATCACATATTTTTCAACTAATTTTCTAACTACAGATCTTTTTTTACTTAAGAATTCAATTTAAATACTTATCATCAAATTATATTTTAAATATATCGATTATAATTAAGTAATCATTATTTGTTTAATAACTTCTTGAATATATTTAATATTGATAAATTTACTTAATATTCTGATAATGCACTGTAATTGCTTAAACAATAGAATCAGATTAAAAAAAATAATTAAGATCTAAGGAAATCAGGATAATAGATTAAAAGCGAAATGGTCAAAAAATAGATTATAAGTAATTATTTTCTTTAAAAAATAATTAATTTTAGATCTTTAGGATTAAAATATCCATAATCAAGTTTTATTAAATCATATAAAACTTTAATAATAAATGAAAAAAAAACATGATAATTTAATGCATAAATTTGCTTAAGGTTTAAAAAATAAAGTAAATTTTAAATAATAACAAGGAAATAAAAATCGAAACACTACGAGTAATATAGAATTTTAAAAATTAATAAAAAATGCAAAGAAATTAAGATGAATTAGGCAATAAAAATATAATAAAATGTGATTTTCCTAGTAATGCTTTTTAAGAAGGTCTTTAATCAATAAAAAAATCATAAAATGATCTATCATTACATAATAATTAGACAAAATTAAAATCATCTTCTTTTCAAAATGAAGAACAAAAATCAAAATTATTTGATATAAAAAAAAGTTTCTATCATAATAAAGGTTTATTCTTTTTATTTAGAACATTAATCTGATAAATAGATTTCAACTGTTGGAGTCTATTAAAAACTATTAAAATCTATTAATGGACTTAGAACTTCACTTTATAAATATAATTTCAAATGATAAATTCTTTAAATATTTCATTATCAAAAATTTTTAAAAATTTAAATAAAAATTGCATTTAAATTTATAAAAATCTATAAATTATATAATACAAATTAATAATAAAATCTGAGAAAATTTTTGAATAGTTTAAAATAACTTTTATTAAATTTTTGTAAATTTTAATATAAAAAATTTTTAAATTTGAAAATAAAACAATACTATTTAAATTTTTTAAATATAATTAGATTATATCAAAGATTTTACAATATAAAAGCATTTTTTTAAAAATGAATTAACAAGAAGAGTTATAACGATAGCGATTTTTATCTAGTATGCCTTATGCAGAATATAAATAGCATTTTCCAAAAATGACTCCATAAATAAGGTATATTTTAGAATTAATATAAGACCAATTTAACCAAAATTTTATGAAAATATAAAAATTCCCGAATTATATTTACCCCCTAGTAATTATTAAGGATGTGAGAATGGAAAAGTAGAACTAAACAGTGTGATATTTTATAACGAAAATAAAGTATAAGATACCAAAAATTTTCGAAAGAAATCTGAAAACATAAATGACAGATAGATTTTTACTTATCTGCAAATAAGAAATAACAAATGAAATATGCTAATTACTATTGGATTTTTTTTTGTTTTTTTTAATTATAAAACATAATGAATTTTATTAAATTTGTTAATTTTTAAAAATTTATAATTAATATGTCATTAAAAGACTTCTAAATAATTTGCAAGCTAGGTGAAGGCGCATATTCAAGTGTGTATAAAGTTAAACGAATAATCGATGGCTAAGAGTATATAAATATATATAAGATACGCATTAAAGAAAGTAAAACTTTAAGATTTAAAAGAAAAAGAGAAATATAATGCTTTAAATGAAGTTAGAATTCTTGCTTCAATTAGATCCCCTTATGTTGTGTCTTATAAAGAGGTATTTCTTACAGAAAATACATGTACTTTGTGGTATATTTTGAAAATATATTAGCATTATTATGGAATATTCAAATGATGGGGATCTATTTTAAAAAATATAATAACACTAATAGTCAAAAAAATATATTAAAGAAGAAGAAATATGGTCTATTTTCATACAATTAGTATAAGGATTATAAGTATTGCACTCTATGAAAATACTGCATCGAGATATAAAATCTGCTAATGTATTTTTAAGCTCAGATGGAAGTGTAAAATTAGGGGACATGAATGTAAGTAAAGAAGCTAAAAAAGGTATATAACACTATTAATAGGTCTATTATAAACTTAAACGGGAACACCTTACTATGCATCACCTGAAGTTTGGAATGATAAAGCTTATGATCATAAAAGCGATATTTGGAGTTTGGGGTGCGTATTATATGAATGCTGCGCTTTGAAACCACCCTTTAGGGCTGATGATATGGAATAATTATTCAAAAAAGTTACTAAGGGGTATTCAATTTTTAACTGTTTTATTAAATTTTTAACTATTTTTATAAAGTATATTTATTTTATTTAAAAAATTTATATAAATAGAGTATATCCACGTATCCCAGGCATTTATTCATCTGATTTATAGCATATGATATCATAATTATTGAAAGTAGATCCATAATAAAGATTATCAGGAGATAAAATATTAAGATTAATTTTAGAACGAATTGATGAATCAAAGTTTATAAAAGTAGATGAATAATGTTAATTACTAAAAACGATTAGAATACCATAAAATTTGCATTTTTTGACAGATTAACTTCCAAAGCCAAATTATAGTTAAATAAAAATTACTAAGATTGATAAAAATATATTTTTTTAATCCTTAAATGATGATTTAAATAAATTACCGACATTAAAATCAAATTAATAAACAAATATGTATGGAGATCAATTAATGGAAAAAATTAATAAGAAAATATTACTAGAAAATAAAGTATTTTATAAAAATAATAGAAAAATAAATAAGAAGATTTACATGCTATATATGGTATGAAAAAAACTAAAAAAATTAAACCACTCTAAGAAAGACCTTTTATGCCATCATTATAAGATAATAATAGTGATAAGTAAGAAGATACGAAATAATTAAAATTAAAATTAAAACCATTAAATATGTGAAATATATTTATATTTTTTCAAAATCTCTTACTGGTTAAATAAGAAATTTAACTTTTTCTAATAGTCTCAATTTCAGTCTCTTTTTCTGTCATTCTTCCTCTCAAACTCTCTATTTCACTGAATAAAATTACAAAAAGACACATATCTTCTTTTATTCTATATATAATATTAAATTTACCTTTAATTAAGACCATTAAAATCAATATATTTTTATTTATAGTTATTTAACTCAAAATCTCTATCATTTATTAATTAATTTAGTCTTTCTATCTCTTCTGATAAGAATTAGATATTATTATTTTCTTCTCTAAGTTCAAATACAATTTATTCAAATTCTGAGCATCTTATTTTCCAATTTTCTATTTATGTCATAGCATCTTAATTCATACTTTTATATCTTTCAATTTCCTTTAAATTATATAAATTTACTTGACTTAAGAGTACAATCGTATTCTCTTACTCTGTGAATTAAATTTATAACGAACTGAATTAACCTGAGAATTATTTGAGTTCATCAATTTCTCTTCTTAAATTAACAATTAAATTTTCATAATCAAAGCATCTTTATTAAAATCTATATATAATGAAAATTTTACTGTTTTAATTCATTTCTCTCAATAAATATGGCATCATATTCTCTTTATTTATCAACATAAATTCTTTATAGTCTCTCTATCTCTTTATTTAATTATATAATCATTTATTCTTATTATTTTGATTATTCTTATACTTATTATAAAAACGTAATTTATTGGAATAGTTCACTATTTTAACTTTAATATTATTCACATTCTTATGTCTTTTCTATATATAAAAATATATATACTTTATAATAATGACTAAAATCTTTCGATTTCATTGCTCATTAATGTTAATTTCATTTAATATTCATTAATTTCTGTTTCACATTATCTTAATTACTACAAAACTTAGCCATTTTCTGAAACTTTTTATTTATGAGTATTTAAATCTTATTGTGTCCAACTTAGAGTATTTTACAATTCTTGATTTTTATAAGTATGATCCTATATAATTCATTTAAATACTTTTATATTGGATTCATAAGAAACCAATTTTTCAGCATACATCTTTAATTCATTACGATTATCTTCAATAATAGAATTCATTGTCTAAATTTATTATTCACAATTTTAATATTTATCTTATAATTATTTATTTTATTATTCTAAGAAAACTATATCGCATTAGAAATTTGTTATTTATATATTTAAAGAATCACCTTATGATGATTTTTCATTTAATATACTATTAAGTCTATTTATCTCTTATTATAAAAATTATCTTGAATTTTCAGAATCAATGAATTTCTTTTCATATTAACTAAATTCTTATAATTATTCTTATAAATGAATATATTATAAATTTAAATCTGTATGTTATTTATCTTTAAATTGAATCAAATTTTAATATTCTGTTTATTTATTACTAAATTATATATCAAATTCTCTATGTTGCTTTTTTAAATTTATATTATACTTATTCTAAATTCTCTAATTATGAGCATTTTATATTATGATTGTATGAAACTAATTCATTTTCTTTCATTAATGACTTATTTTTCTCATCTAATTCAAATGCTCTTTATTCGTGCTTTTTTATTATATTGTATTAATCTTATAATTATTAATAGTTTTCATTTATTTCATCTATTTCTAATGATCTCAAATCAATTACTTCTTTTAATCTGCTGTTTTCAGCCACCAATGCAGTTTTGTCTGCTTAAAATTTCAATGTAACTTCTCTATTCATATTATTATAATTACCTTAATTCTCTATTTAGTAATGATTTTCTTCTAGTCTCTTGTTATAATTTAAATTAGTCTAATTCTTAATCTTTCATTCTTTCTAATAAAGAATATTTATTTTTCCACTCATTGAGTTCATTTTCCATTTCAAAAAGTTTTTTTAATGTTCCTTCATGTTTATTCTAAACAGATAGATCAACAGAGCTGTATTTTTACCTCCATTAATCACATTATTCTTAAGTTTAAAATAATTATGTTCTTAATCTTTGAATTTCATCACTTAAACGAACAATTTAGTCAGAATCGTCATTTCCTTTTAATCTCCTACTTTAATCTGATTATTTTGCTTAAGTTTACATTATCTATATTTCATAATATATTACTTATATTTCATTTTATAATCTCGAGTTAGCCTTCAATAATCTCTCATTTTCTATACTTGACATAAAATATAAAGTCTCAATATCTTAAGATTATCTTTAATCATCTTGCTTAACCACAAAAGAATCTCTCTATATTGTCTATTGCACATAAGAGTCTCTTTTTATTTAACTTGGATTATATGTTATTGATTAATGCTAAACTTAGTATTATGAATTTTGTGGTTAACCTTAAAGATTTTATTAATATTAGCTTGGATTTCCAATAAAATCTTTAATATATTAGGATTATTCTTTATAAGAATTGGAGAAACCAGAATTATCTCTTTACATACCGATAGAGTCTCTTTAAATAGTAATATTTTCAGTTTATACAGGTGGAAAACCAAAATTACTTCTTTGTTAGTTTGTTGCTGAATAAACCCTATAAAAATGATTATATACGTATGACTATCTATTGCTGAATGCCTTGGTTAAAATGTCTTATTTTCACTAAAAATTTTATTTATTATCAAAATAATATATACTTTAAGATTGTGTCTAATTATCTAGTTGAATTAACGTTTTAAATGGTTGATGTAATTTTAATTTAGGAACGGTCTACAATGTTATCTGATTTTCTTGATACAGGATTCTAATTATATGATTATTAATTTTAACTCATATCAATTTATTAAGGAGGGATAAATTCTTGAGAATTCAAATTTGGGAATTCACTTTCTACTATTTTTTGTCCAAGATTATTTTCTTAAGCCATATAAGATATTTTTTATTAATATCTTTAGGATCTTTAATAATTAAGAAATAAATGAAATTATATAAACTTTATAAATATTTTTTATAAAATTATTAATCTAAAATAATTTAGATATAAATATAATATAAAGAATTCTTATTAATTATAATTTTCTAAAAATTATTAATAATAAAAAATAAAATAGAAATTAATTAATTTCATAAATTTTCCAATTTTTAAATGATATCTTTAAAATCAGGTCTATCATCTGGATTTTATTATCTACATGATTGAACAATTTAATTAATACCTACTTCAAACAATTACAATTATTAATTAGCCATAACTTTTTTCATGATATCTTAAGGTTCCTAGCCTTCATAAGGAACTTCTCTTTGAAAAATTTCCCATAGTAATGTACCATATGCAAAAATATCAATTTTATGGTTATAAGCTCGTTTTTAGAACAATTCAGGAGCCATATAACATGGTGTCCCACAAAACTATCTTGTTCCTTTATTCAATTCATTCTGTTTTATTATAAAATACATAAGTTTTAGCAAGACCAAAATCACATATTTTTATTTTCATATTATCATCTAATAAAACATTATGGGACTTTATATCTCTATGGACTATTTTACTTAAATGTAAGTAATTAAATGCTTTTGCTGATTAAATCGCTATTTTTAGCTTTTTTTAATATTAATTACCTTATCATTAAATTATATTTCTTTTTTTCCTTTATGCAATATATCAAATAAACTACCATTTTATAAATATTCTGTTACTATACATAAATTTGGAGGTTTTGTTACTACTCCCATCATTAATACTATATTTGGATGACGTAATTTACTTAATGTATTTAACTTATTTTATATTTTTTTACTTCATTATTAAATTCGTCTAATAAATCAGATGTTATATTTGGATCGAATATTTTTTTAATTGCCACCTATGTTCCTCTAAATTCTCCTTTATAGACTATACTAAATCCACCTATTTATAATTATAATTATAATTATAATTATATTTATAGTTAGAGTTATAGTTATAATTATAGTTAAAATTATAATTATAGTTATATTTATATTTATATATTTGTTAATTTATATTAAAATATTAAGAATATTAAAATATTAACATATAAATATGTTATTTTTATAAATTGCCTTAAGATACAGTTTTCTATATTTCAATTTCATCATAGTCAATATCCATATGTTAAAATTAGTTATCATTTTAATTATTATATTCTTAACTATTATTTTTTTATAATTTCATTTATTCAAGTTAGGCTTATAATTCAATAGTTTTTTATTATTCTAATTTAAGCAATCCATCTATAGTTTCTTTTTTATTATTAGCAGTTTAGTTCATGGGTGTATCAAACCAATTAGGTTATGATCTATTAGTTTACGGTTAACTGAAATTGATATCAGAAAAAGGATCAGATTTTTTAGTTTACGATTGACTGAAATTGATATCAGAAAAAGGATCTGATTATTATTTAATCCAACCACCGCCAACTTATGATTAAAAACACTCTTCAAGTATTTATTTAAGTTTAGGTTATTATTGATTTTATGTAAGGGATAGTGGTTTAAATTTTTCTTCTAATGGATTAGAAGAGAGATTTAAAATCTATAGATTCATTTGATTTATAAATTATTCTAGTTTTGTTATATTATTATTTGATAAATCCAACATTTTTAGATTCTTAAAATTTTAAAATTGAGAATCAAGTGAAGTTATCTTATTATTGGACAAATCTAAAATTTCTAAATGAGACAATTAAAACACTTTTATATGTTTATTTTACCTTATTATGGAATTATTGATATAAGTCTAAATGATAAACATAATTTTGGATCATTTCCTCGCTTGTTTCGTCGAATTTATAAAGATATGTCCTCCATTTTTAAATTATTTTAAATTTTAATATTTATTTTAAATAAAAAAATAATATTATAATACTAAAATTTTATAAAATATACTATTTTTTAAATTTTGTTAAGATAATATATAAAATTTTTTTGATAGAATTTTAATAAAATTAAAAATTTTAGTTAAAATAGAATATTTTTATATTAATAATTGAGATGGAAATATTTTAGCTTAACGAAATCGTTTGGGCAAAGGTAAGAGGATACCCATGGTGGCCAGGAGTGATAGTAAAATAATAAGAATAAAGTAAAAAATAATATACAGTGAATTTTTTAGGCCATAATTCTCAGTAATGAATATTCTTGAGACTCTAAATTTAAAAAAATTTAGAAAGGGTCTTCAAGAATATATATAAATAGTGCATAATTAGATAGCGATAATATAAAGAAATATAATAAGAATTTGAAAAAATATAGTTTATCAAAGCCGATAAAATTAGCAAAATCAGTATAAATAGCAAAAATAATATTGAATGATAAGAATAACATTTAATAATATTTTGATGATAAGTCTAATAATGAATAATTTGTAATAAATGATAAAGTATAAAAAAAAGTAAAATTACAAGATGAAGGTATATTTTTATATTTAAGATAAAAAGATAAACACATTTAAATAAATTAATGAATAAGTACTTATTGAAATTTAGAAAATAAATAAATTTAATCAAAAATAGTAAAATCTTAAGTCTTTATAAAATATTATTGAATTATTTTGGAAAATTTTAAAAATTTAGAATATTGATATAAATCAGATTTTATTAAAGAATAATTGGGGAGCTCACTATAATAAATTAGATTAACATTTAAATGATGTATAATTTCAAAATAAAATGAATTAATTAAGAAATATTAATGAATAAATTCTTTAAAATATTATTTATCAGGTAATTTCTATTAATAGGAAATTTAAAATTTTAGTTTTATGGAGATTATAATACTCATGATCAAATTATAAATAATAAGAAAACAGTTGAAAAAAAAAATGATTAAATTTAAAGCATTTTTTAAGATCAAAATTCAAATAATATGCAAAATTCAAATAATATGCAAATTTCAAATAAATCAAACGAAGAAAATTAAATTATACAGGAAACAGAAAATATTTAATAAATTGATATAAAATTCATTGAAAATAAAATGCAAATTTTTCAATATGTTAATATTTAATAAAATATACCTGATAAATTGTTAAGAAAAAAAATATGCTTAAAATTATCAAAATTATTTAATTAATAGGGAATGTAAAAAAATAATTCATAGAAATTAAGTTTAATTTTAGAAGAAAAAATCAGAAATTAACATCCCTTAATGAAAGAAAATTATAAAAATGAAATTAAGAAATTATTAAATGAAATATAAGTAATATTATTTATTATTAGCGCAATAATTTGAATATTATCATATAAACAATGGAAAATTTTTAATGAGATTTATATATTTTTAGCTTTATTTCATAATTATTATCTATATTTAATCTTTAAACTATTTATACTATATATTTTCTCTAATAATTCTTAATAAATTCTTATAAATTATTATCAAGTAATTTTTATCCAAACAAATACATTATTGAAATTACTTGATTAGATAAAAATCAGTAATTATTGAATATTTTTGCTTAATAAAATTTAGTTATTCAATTATAATTACAAAATGTTATATTTTTTTAATAAATAAGTATGTTTTTGTAAAAGTTATATATGAAAAGTAATGAAAAATAAGTAAATAATTATGTAATAAGAATTAATTAGAAATATAATAAGAAAAAAGAAATTAAAGTTCAAGAAAGAAATTAATTAAATAGATAACATTTGAAAAAAATGATAGGGTATATTATAATCAATTAAGATTTTTGATTAAAATAAACCAATTTACAAATTCAAAAAAGACTATATTAATTAGTAAATTAATGATGAAGTTTAAGAATTTATTTAAAAAAACTGGAACCAAAGTAACTTAGTTAAAAAAGATGATATTTCTTTTTAACGTTAATTATTGAATGTAATTTTATAACTAAAATTTAACTATTTTAGATTAAATTTGGATAGTAAATTTGGACTCCTATATCAGATAGAAAAAATTGTAAAATTAATTTACCATCTATCGTTAAAAGTTCTAGAAATATTAGTTAATAAAAATCTTAAATTCTATAACAATAAAAATAATGGGATTTAAGTGTAATGACTAATTAAAATTAAATTAACAAAAGTTTGGATTAAGAGTATTTTTTTTTTATAATAGGAGATTATATGCAAAATAACCATTATAAATAAATAATAATACTAAAAAATAAGAAAATTTATCATAAAAATAAAAAGAAGAAAATTTTTATTAATAATTAATTGAAAATAAAAAATAAGTAAATAGTAATATAAAAGTAAATAAATGACTATTCATAAAAAGATTATTAATATAATAATCCTATATCATCAAAAGATAAGATATGTCAGGAAGTTACCAATGGTGAATTAATGATAAAAAGATAAAAATACTATAAATTAGTTTTAATTTTTTTTATTTTTTAGGAAATAGATAATAATAGTTTTACTTTTAAGCCTTAAATTAACAAAGATAATATTAATAATAGTAAAATTAAAGAAATTTATAATCATAATGGCGTTTATAGTGAAATTTAATAATAATAAAAAAAGATTATAGCTTGGTCATGTTGTATGAATTAAGACAAAAATTCAAAGGTAATCGTGAGTTTATTTATAAGGGATGCAGCAAAATACTAATCGATAATTTAAAAAGACAATTTTGATAAATTTTTATAATATTTTCATAAAAATCTTATAAAATTATGTATAAATTATTTTAGAATTAAATTAGCTTGATTTTATTAATATAATTAATATCTTAAATATAAATTTACTAAAATTAGTAAATAATTAAGGTAAAATTAGAATTTTAATTATGATTTTATTAAAAAAGAAAAAATTTAACTATAAATATATGTCTTTAGAAATTACTGATCAAGAAAAGAATTAATTAAAAAAATCAGATAACGAATAATAAAATTAAAAAATTAATATAAATGATTAAAAACAAGAAAAAAAGGCTTTTTGGAAAAAACATCATCGTATAATAATTAAAATAATTGTAATATTAATAATACGTAATTATATTCTAAATATAAAGTACAACTTTTAGCTCTTTATTTTTTATATCCAAGATAGATAGATGTTGAAATTTATGAGGATGATATTTAAATATAAAATTTTACTTGGAATTCAACTAGAAATGCATTTTAAACAAGAGGATTAATTCCTTTAAATACTACCAATACAAATTATTATGATATATAATTAGAAGATTTGGATGCAAAACTTTTTTACGCTGGTGATGAGATTGCTGAGGGAGAAATTAAAAAAGAAGATAACGTAGTTTTGAGAAAATAAGTAGAAATTAATAATTTAAGAGCACAGATCATTTAAACGTTACTGTAGATATGTTTACAGGAGCTTAACAAACTTAAGCCTACAGTTAATTTTTAGTTGATTGTATATTTTAATTTGGAGATTCAACTATGAAATGGAATGCGAACATTAACGTCAATACTGTTAAAGTATGGGGAATACATCTTTCAGTTATTAAATTAGAAATAAAAGATATTATCATAAAGTGTCCTTGAATTTTAACAAATTCTTTTCTTATAATTTATTATATATTATTTATCTTATGATTACATTTTTTGTTATTAATTTGAAAATATTTGACAAAAATAATTTATATTTAATGTAATTATAAAAAGATGGGCTAATTTTAGATTTATATTACTATCTTTGGATGAAAGATGATTTTACTCATGGAAATAAGTAATGTTTAAAAATACGTGTAACTTATTTGAATTATTTAGATTCCAGATTCTGTTATATTTAAAAATAGTTTACCATGCTATTGGTTTTTTACAAATAAAGAGGGAATAATGAAAAAAAAAAGTCAGGCAAATTTGAATTTTGAAAATATATATAATCATTTTTGTAAAGGAAATGAAAAAAGTGGTTGCTGTGCATATCTTATATCAGAGGAAGGAAGTGGTTAAGATAATGAAAAAGATAAATTTTTCAAAAGAGTTCAAGGTTTGAATATTTCATTTAAGAGCGATATGAATTAGATAATAATACTTAAAGATAAAATGATTTTGAGACTTAAGATAGAAAAGTTACAATATAATATTTTACACCAGAAAAATTACATGATTTTTTATTTGTATAATCAAAATCGATAAACTAAGGTTTATTGTAAAAATTTATCGACCCAGAAGGCGATTATAATTGTAAAATAATAAATAATATAAGCAACAATATAAATAATATGGTCATAAAATATATGTTTATATGTATAGTGCTCGAATAAGAAAAAATTTTAAGAAAAATAATATGATTTATATGAAAGAATGGTAACATTTGACGGTGCCGCATAATTGACATAATAAAGTAAAATATTGATATTAATTAGAAAATATAAAATCAAATAATGTAATGAATGAATTAAAAGATACAGTAAATTAATTTGTAAAAGTATTATAAATTTAAAATCTTAGCATTTGAGTGATATATCATTTAACCATATAGAAGTATCACGAATGATACTTTATTTCAAAAAAGATAAAAACTCAAAAATGACATTTTTGTATTGCACATCCTTAAGAGAAAATAGAAAATCTTAAAAAAATGTATAACCTATGATCATGGAAAGCACTTTAAAAGTTTTTATTCTTTTTATTTTAGAGACCTGATTTTATCAATAATAATTTTTCTGTTTATAGTAATTAGCCTTAATAATTGGCGTTTGATTTAAAATGCATTGCATGTTTAAAATATATTTTAAGCAAAGTACTTATTTTAATTTTTTTAGGATTTATACTCAATAGAATATAAATATATTATAAAATGTTTTGACCATGAGAAATAATAAAATATTGGAGTAAATAATTTAAGAAATAACGAAGATATTGTTGAACATTTCATACCAAGAATTTTACTTAATTTACATCCAAATTTAAAAGTTATAGACTATTAAAGTTTATATTTTATCATATTAAGATTTAAAGAATTAACCATCTTTTTTCAACAAAAAAATCAAACTTTGTGATGGATGCTTCATGAAATATAGTTATTTTATGACACATTCTGGAAAATAAGAGATAAATACTTAATATAATAATGTATCTTCTAAATATACGTTATGTTCTATATTTTATATTTAGAAAAAAAAAGGCCATAAACTCAATATATTACACAAAAAAATACATAAAATTCATAAAAATAGAGAATATTTTCTTCGAGGCAACCTAGTATTTGTATAATTAAAAATATTTAAGATTAAAATAGATCTGATTATAAATTGTAACGACCATTTTCATAAAAAACAAGAGATTTATAAACAATTTCCAATAAGACTATTATATCTGAAATAGAAAATTTAGATAAAAAGCTAAACTATCATTTTAATAGGATTATATGAAATTAATTTTAAAATGATTGCTAATATAATTTATATTTTATAATATACATTAATTAACCGAAAATGTTAAAAATTCATAAATATGGGTCTAAAAATAGTTCCTTTTCTATTTAAGACCTTGATTAAATGATTTACTAAGAAAAAAGGAGTGAATCATTTTAAGACAATTAAAATATATAAAATCAAAAACCAAAATTCTTCAACCTTGATAAATGTTAATTAAATAAAAAAAATTAAGATTCAATTAGCAATATAAAATTAGAAGATTTTTCAGAATTATCAATAATGGACAATAAGGAAAATATAAGTTCATAAATAGATTAACTATAAATTTAAAATATATAAAAATAAAAACCTTTATAAAAAATTTGCCTAAATTAATAAAATGATAAGATATAAAAAAATTAACTATAAAAAGTTAATTTAAATCAAACAAATAATGAAATAAAAGAAAACTTACTATAAAAAGTTTTTAAGAATAGAAATAAAAGTTTAAATTAAGAAAGTAATAAAGATTTAAAGGTTAGAAATATGATATTCAAGTATTTCGACGGTATATCAATTAATTTATAATCTCCTTAAAAAAAAATAAATGATGAAAGTATACAGCATTAATAATCTATTTGTGATAATAATTAGATAGAATAAAATTAATTAAACTAAGAAATATAAAAATATTTCGATATTACTGATAAAAATAGCTTAAAAAAGACAAATTTTACAAGAAAAATAAGGAAAAGTAATAAAAAAAGTAATAGTATGATAAAAAACATAATAGATCAAGTTTTTTAAGTAAATTAAAATAAATCATAAATTATCAAATAAAATAATGAATCTTTTAATAAAAAATATTTATCTTTCTAATAAATAAATAATATTTTGAATATAAATGAATCCACATAATAAATTTTAGATTTTGATGAGAATAGTTAGTAAAATTAAAAAGAAAATGTTATAATAAAATAAAATAAAAAGATGATTTATAATAATTAATTGTATTAATAAGAATAACATTCGTTTAAGCCTAAATTGAACGCAAATTCTAAGAAAATTGCTTAGAATATGGGAGATCCCTTAGAAAGATTACATACAAATAGTTTGATAAATAAATAAAAAACAATAAATGATTTAAAAAAGTAATAGATTTTATCTTTTCGACCATAAATTACATAGAAATCTAAAATTATTGATAAAAATATAAATTAAAAATAAAATAGATTCATTTCGTATTATTTTAATTATAAATTAGTTTATATGAAGATTTTATATGCAAATAATAAAAAATTCAATATCTAAGAGATAATTAATAAAAATTAAAGGACTAAAATCCAGAATTAACATTTAAACCATAAATTAATAAAAATCAAATAGAATACTCATGTGATTTTGTTCAAAAGTATATAATCGATTTACTTAAAATTTATAACCATTTTTTAAAGAATTTTTTAAATCAATATTTAATAAAATTTTTAAATCAATATTATTATAAAACTATATATTTATAAGTAAATCGATCCTATATTGTATTATAGATAAGAAATATATCAATAATAAAAAGAAAATAATTTAGTAAATTTATAAAATTAAGCGTAATAAGAAAATATTTATGATTTTCGTCGTAAATGTACATTTTAGCCTAAAATAAATAAATATTAAAATCAAAAATAAATGCCAAATTTGACTAATTATACATTAAATGGAATTTGTAATTTTTTTGAAAGATTTGATAGAGCAAAAAGAATTTAATAAAATAAAAAGCATTTAAATTAAAAATATGGGGTTGATATTTTCACTTAAAATAATTTGATTAATAAAAATATATAAATAAATTAAAATAAATAAAATAATATAAATAATTAAAATAATCAAAATAAAAATTAAAGTAATGACATAATAAAAAAAAATAGTAAAAATAAAAGTATGGAAATGAAATAAAAGGATTAAATAATAAATTTTCATAATTCAATATAAAAATAGCTTTAATAAAAATGAAATTTTTTTACATAAATAAATTAAAAATAATCAAAAATTAAGAATTTGGTTTTATTTTTTTTGCAAAATTCTATTGTATTTTTCTGTAGCAGATTCAATTTTTTATTTTTTATGAAGTTTTACGTCTCTTAATAATCTTAATTATAAAGCAACTTGAGTATTTTCATTTTAAATTCCCCATTCCTATTATAAAATTTATATACTTTTATAACTTCACTACTTTTTTCTTAAAATTATTTATTATAAATACCATTTTGATTCCTTGAAATTAGATAATAATATACAGAGATGATTAATTATTTTAATGACTCTCATTTAATGATTGATTTTATTAATTTTTCAAATCTTAATTTTCTATTTTGCTATTTTAATTATGTTTTTCACTTAAATTCTTTAATATTTATTTATTTTCTTTTATTTATTTATTATTTTCTATTGATTTTTTTTAAATAATTCTATTTCCATAAGTTTATAGGTTTAGAGGCTATAATAAATTTTCTTACTTATAATTTTACTAATTGAAACAATTTTATTGATTTTATTAGACTTAATTTTAATTATTTAAATGAGTCAATTTTTTTTCGTGTAAAGAAGAATTTTTTTTTTTCATTTGATTATTTTTAATGACATCAATTTGCAAATTTTACTTGTTTTATTAGTTTATTTCATATTATCGATACCCAAAATTATATTATTAACCATTTTGAAAGTTATATTATTAACTCTTAAAATATTATCATATACCTATTAATTATTTTATTATTTAATTTTCATATTATCATAGAATTAATGATTTTAAAATAACATCTTTTCAGAGCTTAGTCGCAAAGAATTCATTCTCATTATATAATAATTTTATAAATATTATGAAATATTTTAAATATATATTGTTTATAAACTACTATTAATAATTTAAAAAATCATTAAAAATTGATATATATCTCAAAAATTCTATATAATAATCTTATAATCATTTCAAAATCATGCTTACATCAAAAGTTACTCAAGATCTGAATCTTTTTTTAGTTATTATTTATAGTTTTCACCATT
>Ga0228633_1000103_pt1 | contig 21897 bp, 25 predicted proteins | sample 41DmetaG_FD_182703 | JGI IMG/M metagenome (GOLD analysis project Ga0228633, IMG submission 182703) | Seawater microbial communities from Monterey Bay, California, United States - 41D | ecosystem: Environmental > Aquatic > Marine > Coastal | place: USA: California | collected 2016-11-13
GCAGGTCCAGTTGGTCTTGCTTTTGCTCTTCGTTACCGTTACACAGGGGAAACTCTTGGTGAAGGTATCGATGGTAAAACAGGCGCTGGTAACACTCCAGGTGGTCAAGCTGGTATTCTTGCTGGCGCAGCCGGTCAAGAAGCTGGTTATAACTACTTGAATACTGCTTACACTGGTACATCAGCAGACTACCTCTCAGGTACTGGTTCATCTGACTACGGAGTTGACAAGCTCATCTCTGAAGCAGACGCTGGTGTTGCTGCTATCCTTGCGAATTTCGAAGTTACAGGTAATATTCCTTCCTTCGAAGTATCGTTCGAGAAAACAGCAGTTGAAGCTGGAACACGTCGCTTAGGCGCACGTTGGTCAGTAGAACTTGAGCAGGACCTTAAGAACATGAATGGTATCGATATCGATACTGAATTGACAAACGCTATGTCGTATGAAATTCAGGCTGAAATCGACCGTGAAATGCTTGTTAGAATGATTCAAGTCTCCCTCAATGCAGGTCAAGGCGCTGGTTATTCTATCTGGGCTCCTCAGTCAGCTGATGGTCGTTGGTTAGTCGAACGTAATCGTGATTTCTACCAAAGATTAATCATCGAAGCAAATCGCATCGCTGTTCGTAATCGTCGTGGTGCTGCAAACTTTGTTGTTGCAACTCCTCGCGTTTGCGCTATCCTTGAAATGCTCCCTGAATTCCAGTGGGTACCTGTTCAAGGCAATGTTAACACACAGCCTGTTGGTGTAGCTAAGATCGGTAATCTTGGTGGTCGCTTTAATGTATATCGTGACACTAGAACAGAAGGTAACAATGTAAATGATGCAGCTCGTCCTGAGTACGCGCTTCTCGGATACAAGGGACCAGAATTCTATGACACTGGTATCATCTATTGCCCATACATTCCGGTTATGGTTCAACGCACAATTGGTCCTAATGACTTCGCTCCACGCGTAGGCTTGCTTACACGTTATGGCGTTGTTGATAATATCTTTGGTGCTAACCTCTACTATCACACGATTCTTGTAACTGGACTCGGAGAAGCATTCACTCCTGCATCGCAGAGCGTATACTTTTAATCCTTGATCATATAAGATCTACAAACTTAAAGGGCTATTACTTTTGTAATAGCCCTTTTTTTGTTTATTGCTTGCTTGTTTTAATATGAACCATATCTGGATCAATTAAATCAGCTGCATACTTGTCAATTAGAGCTTGACTCGATGCTCTTACCGGGTTAATATCAATCCCACCACGTCGGGCATATAAACACATCACCAGCAATTCACTTGGATCGAATGCGTCTTGCAATCGCTTATAGAAACATTCACAAATCTCTTCATGGAAGTGACATTCATCTCTAAACGATACTACATACTTTAAGATACTATGAGCGTCGATAGCGTTCTTAGACTTGATATGAATGAAGACATCGCCCCAGTCTGGCTGAGAAGTAACGCGGCAATTACTCTTAAGTAAACCGGAGTAGAACTTTTGTTCTAAATCTCTATCACGAGCTACTGCTTCAAGGAGACCAGGCGTCTCTGTATATGTATCAAATGTAGTCTCGCTCGTATCAAGTAAATCAACATTATGATAACTATCAATATCCCAGGCTGATGTAGGGCTATGAAACTTATTATTTACACGTACCCCTGATTGAAACGATACAGCTACACTCGTCTCGAGTAGGTTACTTAAATCTCTTGAAGCGATTTCTTCAAAGTTTTTTACAGCCTCATCGTTATCGGTACCCATTTTAGTCATATTAAACGAGTTGAAGTATAGCTTAATACTCTTACTCTCGACAATATACTTGCTACTACAAGGATATACACATTTTACGATACCTGTGACTGGCTGACCATTCTTCAAGAGGAATGAACATTCATATGCGTTCCATGTATCTGATCCTACAAACGGTAGGTCGTCTTCGAAAATATTAAGATATTCTCTATTACTACTCCGTGGTTCTTTAACTAGTAAACCAGCATCATACGTACTCTTGTACTGAGACGTCTGACCTAAGTGTTTACTAATATTACTATTATCTAATTTACTATTTCCCATAATTATCAATTGTATTATATATTACTTCTAACCGTTCTTCAACTGTACCTTTTAATCTTACTACATCAATACCGTAATGATCGATAGCAGTTTCAAATAAGTTAATGATTGTATCTCTGAACGACATGTTATTGCTTCTTTCACCATCATCAACTAACGGGATATCCGGTTCCGTATAGAATATTACATCTACCTTATGCACCAGTTTCTTAAAGAGATACTCACAGTATAACATAGTCTCTGGATCTGTCTTTTCATTATGATACTGATATGTCGTGTATACTAAACCATCTAGAATACACCTATCCATAACTGCATTACTACCTTTTGTCTTCAGATAATTCTCTAAATGAGCATTAAGAATAGCTAATTGAGTCATTCCGTCACCTTTTTCATTGATATCTAACTTATACTTTCTCTTTACTAAACGCGTAACTTCCGGTATGAATTTAAAATCTTCAAATCTCTTATCTTGTTTAATAGCCTTTAATAGAGTAGTCTTACCTGTACTCTGCGCTCCCGTGAAACTAATAACCATATCCAACTATCTCCTTAAATTGTTCTGTATTGTATAAAATATCTTCTTTCTGACTGTCTGTTACATCATGATCAATTAAATCAGCTAGCATAATAGACGGCTTTTCTTGAAGTCCTAGATCACCATTATAACGAAGTTCCTTGATACCCGCGACTACTGGATTCGAAGTATCAACAGATCTAATTGACCTATCACCGACATAATGTTTAAATTCCTTAGCTAAGGAGCATCCGAGTAGGTGATGAGGCTTATTCTTATTCCAGACACCATCTGACTTAAGCTGCTCAATCAATCTACGGCGACCGTCGCCCCATCTCTCGAGCTTAGTTTTACCGCGACCGGTAACAAGATAATAACTGAAGTCAAAGCTAATAGCGATATAATCCGCAAAGTCTGACATATACCGATAACAATCAACAATTTCATCATACGTCTTACCTTGCACAGCTCCAATTTTTAACCCGGGTAGGTCAGGATATTTAGCTGTAAAACTTTGAAAACTCTCCATAGTAGCGTAACCGTCTTCAAGTACATCAGGTACAATATAAAAGCTTGGCTTTAATTCTTTTGCATACGTAGCAAACTTATCCGGATCGAACGCTTCTCCTAATTCAAAAATACTATTATCGAGTAGTACCTGTCTACCCATTTTAATTGAATTTTTAAAGAAATTATAATATTCAGGATGCGTTTCGAATAAATGAACTAACGCGTAATCGTAATCATTGTATGATCTAGACTCTTCTAGGAATGAGATCGGACTTTCATGTGATATATACATACGTATATTATAACCTATAAAACAGGTATTTCAAGTTAAATATATGTATGGCATGTAAAAATTTTAGTACCGATAAGCTGACTAATAAATTGAAGGAGATTAACCCATCGCTTATTGAAGATAAATCACCGAAAATAAAAACAACAAAAATCACTGAAGCTTTTACGGCTGTAACTTCCGACATTAAAGGTAAGATTACGAGCGCGGTCGAAAATTTTAAAAATTTCAAAACCGGTCAGCTACCCGAAGTAAAGGTACCAAAAATTGATATTGATGCGTATTTAGAAAAGATAGACGATCCTGTTAGTAAGAGCCTTAATAAGTTTAGTAGAGTGAGAGAACTTATTAATACTGAAAAACAACAGCTAGAAGCAAATTTAAAAAATCAATTTGACTGTACCGATACTGGTGAAGTATCATCTAGCGAGGTTTCAGTATCCGTAGGTGATATATTTAATAATGTAAAACAGAGTGTTAAAGGTATCACAAATAACCAGCTACGCGATTTTAATAAAAATGCAAATAGTCAGATAGAAGTTGTTAATAGTATTACTGCAGATGTAGTAGAGTCTGGTAAAGCTGCTGCAGCGAAGGGATTATCAGATGGAGAAAAAGCTAAAACGCAGCTTAAATCTCTAGATACTCTCAATACGCTTGTTGATAACAATAAAGGTAACCTTTAAATACTACTAGGACATGAAAAAATATTACGGTAATCATATAGGCATTGTTATACAGAACAATGATCCGGATAAAGCTGGTAAAATAAAGGTATTTGTACCTCATATTTCGTCAACTATTTACAACGACTGGGTCAGGGCCAGTAAGAATAAAAGTTTAAAGTTTATTGGTAATAATATTAATGAAGATTTGACGGGAATATTGGATGATCTTAAGAGAATAACCCCGTGGTGCGATTGTGCAGCGCCACTCGCCGGGGAGAGTTCGAGTGGTAGATTTAATAATTATAATTTGACCGGTAGTGTATCAGATAGTAATTTCATTGATACGGTGACCAGTGCTACATCAGCATTAACAGGTGAAGGAGCCGCTCCTAGTAATTTTTATGATGAAGCAATCAGAATAAACGATGCATTTGCTGATGCAGCAAATAATATAAATAGACCTAACCCGCTCTCATATGAATATAAACCTAACGGGTACTCTAATGAAGCGAAAGGTGCTTTTTGTATACCGGCGGTCGGAGCGCATGTCTGGGTATTTTTTAGAGAGGGTAATCCTAATTTTCCTGTATATTTTGCTGCTAGTTTCGGTCAATCAGATTGGCAGGGTATATACGAATCTCAAAATGAACCGGGTATAGATTACCCGGGAAGTTATGAGAATAAAAACCCGAGTATAGCTGAATACAATAACAACGTTGAAGCATATAGAAATAAGTATGTTATTAATCAAAAAGGAGGAACGTTAGAGTTTGTAAATAGTGACTTAAATGAAAAGGTAAGATTGACACATTATTCTGGTTCATTCAAGGAAATGAATAATCAGTCAACTGTTGAGTTAGCTAGTAAGAATAACCAAAAACTTACGCTTAATGATTCATATGATACAGTAAGAGGTTTTAAGAATGAATATACCGGTAAGAATTTAGATGAAATTGTTTACAGAGACAAATATAAAAAGATAGGTTCGCTTAACACGGAATATTTCGAAAAATGGAGAGACGTAGTTGCTGGTATACAGGAATTTAAACAGTTGTTCGAGATAAAGAGAACTAATGATAATAGTGTTAAGAATGACGATGGTGTAACTGTCTTAAAGAGAAATAGTCTCTTACAGGAAAGATCCGGTGATTTTACAACATACCCCGTCACGGATGGTAGTATACAATACGGGGCGTTAACTAATACAAATAGCTTACCGACATACTCTATGGTAGCTGATAATGACGGTGATGGTCCACAAGACTGGACAGATAGTCAAAAGGCAGGTCCTATTAATTCAAATCCATCTGCTGCCAGTTGGCCTGCAGAGAGTGGACGTGAATGGGGCCCAGGCGGTACCGGTAAGAGTATATCAACTCAAGATGGTACATGGGATATTGAAGAAAATAAAGATAAGCTAAAGGAAATTATTGAAGCTAGCTTGCCAGAACTTACTGAGATAGAAAACGAGCTTGGAGTCGGTGGTAGTGAAGTTATCCAAATAACTAAACATAAAATGGAAACTATCGGAATGCTAATGAACGATTTCGGAAGTATTCGTTTGGATAACATCGGTAAGTTAGTTAATAATGAGGTTCTAGTAGATTCAAACGCAGTTTATATGAATAAATCTGATAGCCCGTTAGTAGAGTACGTACATGTACAAGACTTACCGGGTGGTGATTATACATTAAATGTATGTAATAGATTCAATGTCATGGTAGGAGCAGGTGGGTTAAACCTCAAATCATACGGTGCTACTAATATAACTGGTACTATTACAAATATGGTAGGTGAGCAGGTTAATATAGCTTCCGAGAATGAAGTTAATATTGACGCAGGTACTATTAATATCAGCGCGGATATACTCAGATTGAGAAACAAGAGACAGCGACAAATATTAATTGAGAATAGTCTCGGAGTTAATAACAACGTTATTATTGGTGGTGGTCTACACGTGGAGGGAGAAACTTATTTGCAACACGTAACGGCGCCAGTCGAGTATCAGAAGACGGAGCCGACAATAGTATACAGTAAACTTAAAAACGGTTTAAGTTTCAGCGCGGAAATTGACGGTAATGCAGCAGATGTAGTATTAACAAGCGACAGCAACGATAATCTAGTTGCCGGGTATGAACATTCCCATGTATTCCCGAATTTACCGTTGACATTACTAGCATCTAATCAAGCTGTTAGATCTGCTGCGTCAGAGCTTAATAATGGGAGTGTTAGGTCAGATGCTGACCCACAACACAATGAAGGTAAAGGATAAAAAACTTAACTTTTACCTGTATTTTATTACCCGACAGGTCATTTTATAATAAATAGTATTATAGCTGCTCATAATTAAAGTAGATATATCGACGATGAAAAATCAACAACAATTAACCCTTAACCTCTCCTTATATAACAAATGAATGCTACTGAAAAAACGCGTTTAGATAGAATTGAGGAGAAGATCGATAAGATGGCAGATGCTATCATTGCTCTGGCTCGTGCTGAAGAAAAGATATCTAATCTCGATGAAACAACTCGAATTATCTTAAAGCGAATGGTAGCTCAAGAAGAACGTTTAAGGGTAGTTGAGCAGCAGCAAGCAGACGCTGAAGGAACACTAAAGACAATCAAATCCATTGCTTGGACATTTGTTTCGGCAATTATCACCGCTCTCGGCGGTGCTATTATATGGATGTTAGGGTTTCCAGGTAATGAGTAAACAGTTAAAGCTTCAAGCTATTTAGCTCGATTAACTAGCCATTCACGTCTGTGGTTTTTATTCCACAAAAAAACCGCTTTATATCTTCCAATATCGCGGCCAGCTTTTTCTGATTCTATCCATTTCAATTTATCGATTTCCTGTTGCTCTTGCTTGAGAAATTGATAGTAGCTTGAATTCTGAAAATCATCTGTAGCCATTATATCAGTATTTAATCTGCATCGGTACATAAAATATACTATTATCATAATTAAGCTGCAAATACTACCTAAAGTATAATTTGTTAATAATACAGCATTAAACCCTATTGTATAAATAGTATATATACTAGCACAGAGATATCCAATAAGAGATAGAACAAATAACGAAATACTTATATCTTGCACTTTTTTTGTTTTTATAGATTTTACTATTTGCGGGACATAACAAATAGCAAAACATACGGTGTAAACCCAACCAATAACTTCCATTCTATTACTTAGTAGCTCCAAAAATATTCTATTTCTTTGCCAACTCTTTTAAATTTTTCCTTATAATAATTATTATCTTTCTTTATAAGATTGCTTCTATGAGATAAATGTACACGTGCATCGTTAACGAATTTCGGATAAACTACAGGTCTTGATTTGTCAAAATGAGCTTCTATCTTTTCAGTGCATGTATCTTTATAGCCTCTACGTTTCCATTCTTTGCAGATAGATAGACCGTATAGACATAAAGCATTTGTATAGTCGCCTTTATCATTATACCACATTTTCCTAGCCGGGTGATTCCTCCACCCTTTAACCGGCTCGTTATTCTTAAGCTTTTTAATGCTATTTAGTAACTGTAGAACCTCAACTCGCTGCTTGCCGAGTCTTCTGTAGTCTAAAGCTTTAGCTGATTCTTTAAATGATGCGTAAGGTAAAAAGGTCTGCATTCATATATTATATGAAAGTTCCTTTATATACTGATGTACTGATCAATAAGTTTTTTAAGCTCGTCTTTTGTAATTATACCAACAGTAGTATTCAGCTCGACTCCATTTTTACATATAACGGTTGTTGGAATTGATCTAACATTAAATTTCTGTGTATTTAAACTATCATCATCTACGTCAATGTTTTTAATTTCGAGATCTGAATAATTCGCCGTAACTTCGTCGAATATTTCCTTATAAGCTTTACAGGGACCGCACCATTTTGCAGAGAATTTATAAATTTCCATATATGTTATTTATATAGAAATTTAACTGAAATCAATGAACGCTAAAAAATACCAACTATCTCCTGTTTAGTTACCTCGATCTTTAACTATTTATAACATTGTCTGCAACCATGCACATACTCTCGCACTTGTGAGTGCGACATTTCCATCTTTAACTGTTCTAAAATTAATTACATCGTTTTCATCGAATATTATATTTAAATTTGAAACAACCTCTACCTGTGATTTTTTAGAACTAGAGCTTGATAAAGGGTGTGTTATTACACCTTTCGCGCCAGTAGCAACACCATTTTTATAAACCTCTACTTCGATATCCTCAGTAGTTGTATTTCCCGATGAAATTTCAACATTTAATGATACCTTTAATAGTTTTGATTTAAATGCAATTGGTATACCTTGTTTCGCAGGTGTTTCATCCCCATTTCCAAAGCTCCATTCAAGCCCATCATCTGTAATATCCGCGGCTTCTTCTGACCATATTGGATATACTGAACCATAGATATTATCAGCTTGAACATATCCATCAACATCGATACCATCAGATTTAATATTAAGAGTCTCATTATCATAACCAATCTTAACTGTAGAAGCGTCTTTATTATAAACGTTCTTACCTATAGCAATACAATCTGAATCGGTTTGACATCCTGGGCCGATCTGGAAAGCTTTATAGTTACCTACATTATCACTATCGAAGTTCAATAAAATATCTCCTATAGTTTCGTTATGTATACCATCAAAACTTCCTTTATACAGTGTCCACCCTGTACCATCGAATGGCGCAAAAGATGTTAAATCTGCCTGACTAAGTCTATTACCATATATTATAATGGCACTCAAGCCGTCTCCATCTGGATCTGGGTCAAGCACCCACCCATCTTTAAATATTTCTAAATCTCCTCGCCCGTCAGTAATAAAAACAATATGTTCATTTTGAATGAGATTATGTGGAGTATCCCATGTAGCTTTAAGAGTTTCATCTGTTAAGCGCGCTGGACTAAAGTTTGTTTTTGAATAATGTGATAAACTAACTTGATTGTTTGGATTTACCGCATTCTCCGCGGCAACTGTACTTAAACTAACCGAACCAGGCGATAAAGCACTTTGATCTGTTCCAAGCGGTACTTCTTGTGTTGTTTTATAATTACCGCCATATAATTCAATGGAAAATGTATCAGTTGTTACTGCTGAAACTTTTCCAAATAACGCGGCTGCGACAATTGGGCCCTCAAAAGAAGTGGAAAACGACATTCTCACATTTTGACCTAAGGAAATACCGTGCCCCGCTAATGTAACTACTACAGGTTCTGATTTTTTAAGTGGCGTAGTATTTGTGATAAATGGTACCTGTGTTTCAGAACTACGATTACTTGAATTTTGTAAAGCCGATACATCAAGAGTGGCTGCAGATAAATTAACAGTGTTCCATATATTTACAGTTCTAGCAACCTTATGCCAAGCCCAGAACGCAGCTTTATTATTGCGTAAAAAGTTATCTGGAATCGCATAATATTTTTCTTGAACTCTTAGAATATTAAGAGCATCATCATCACTATTATTAATTCTATCAATAACAGTTAGATTATGGAAATGATTTGAACCTGAAGCAAACCCACCACTGAATCCACTTTGCTTAAAAAGGTCGTGTCCAATCGTTGCCGGACCTTCGACTACTAAATTGGAGCTTGGGTTACTAGGTAGATTTGATTTAATTCTCAGACCATTCCCACCATGATTAGTGTTTATATCAACTCTTTTATTAAATTCAGAATATCCTTCTACGCTTAATTCTTCAGTAACATTTAAATTGTTAACGAACGTGGTGTTCTCAGCATTTGATGTTAAACCGCTACCAACGATGAATGAATCAGCGTGACTTACTGTATTATTAGAACCACCTAAAATGCCTGAACGGGCACCACTAGCAATATTATTTTGACCACTACCTATAAATGAACTATTACCACCAGCTGTATTATCTTGCCCGCTACCTATAAATGAACTATCTCCACTAGCAGTATTACGGAAACCACCTACAACTGAACTAGTCATACTAGCAGTATTACGGAAACCAGCGCCTACAAATGAACTACTACCACTAGCTGTATTATCTTGACCATTACCTATAAACGAACGAGACCCACTAGCAGTATTACGGACACCACCTAATACTGTTGCGTGATCTCCGCTAGCGGTATTAGTTTCCGTTCCACCTATAATCTTCCCAAAAGCGGATAACGCTGCTACAGATAAGCTACCATTCATCGTACCACCATTTGCAAATTGCTTAGCAACACTACCACCTCCAGAAGACATCTCTATCAATCTCTTGATAGACATCATTTCATTCTGGAATTGTTTTGAAATATCTAGTTTAAGAGAATTAAGCTGTTTATCATTTATCTTCTCACTTAGTATCTCTTTTACTTCACCTTTATTTAAATTATTTAAATTTTCTAATAATTGTTTATATTTTTTATCCTCTTCATCGGAAAATATATTAAGCTTTTCATTAATATTAGATAATTCATCAGCAAGTATTTTTTCAACTTCATCTCTTTTTATATCAACTTGTTCGTTAATTTCTGAAATTGTATTTTTTAGCGATGTTTCAATCTCAGTTTTATTATCAGATATTTTCCCAACAACAGCTGTCAATGTATCAACTTTATAATCTTCGACCTTGTCGTTAATTTTTTTAACTTTAAAGTTAATTTTTTCTTCAATACTTTCCGTTTTAGATTGTATTAAATTATTTGTTTTTTCTTGAAGTTTATCAATTTTTCTATTACTATCATGTAGGGTGATATCTAACTGATCATTTAAATCCTTTATTTTATTATCTAAATTATTGTTGATATTAACAATATTTTCAGATAAAATCTTAGCTAATTCTTCCTTATTTAAATTAGATAATTTATCTACTTTAGAAAGAATTTCTTTATTATTTTCATCAATAGAAAGTGTAATATCATCTATATTACTTTTAATGAGATTGTTTACCTTTTTATCGTTACTTGATAAAAAGTCAATATATTGTTCATATAGTTCTTGCCTAATACTTTCAGATTTTTCATTTAAGTATTCTTCAGCTTGTTTAGCAATTAATTGTTTTTGTTTTTTATATTCTTCTAATTTATTATCATATAGTTTTTGAGCCTTTTCTTGACTCTCTTTAATTATCTTTTCCGATACATCTCTAACCTTATCTTCGTAGATAGTATTGGAAGGTATAACCTTTTTAACCTTCTCTTCAATTATAGTCTTAACTGGAGTTTTTTGAATACTTTTTAAAAATTGAAGATGATTTTCGTTAAGAAATAATTCACTTTCCCCGCTTTCAACTAATAAAGCCTCGCATTTATACTTTTTATTATTTTTAATTGCTTCAAAACTAACAATAGGTAACCCGTCCGATGTACCTACCTTCTCAACGATAATGTTTTTATCGTTGTACATACATTCATATACATCAAAAAATATTTCTTTTTTACTTGTAACTTTAAGAACATTTTTATTATCATCTGTAAATTTTGGTGTAATATCGACACCGAACACGGACCATTGACTCATATAGTTATTTATATAGGTTTATTAATATTTCCAAGAAAGTATTCAATCTCTTTATGTATTATACCCACAAAAAAAGGTACATACGTACCTTTAAATGCCCACCATCCATCCCCTATTTAGCGTTTAGTTATGCCCCGGCCTATTTTTATTTATACGAACAATAGGGTTTCGATACAAAAAAGCGCGACCCCTTTCGAGATCACGCTATCAGAGATAAACTCTGGTGGTTCTAATTATTTATTAGAATGAGTAGGCAAGACCTACCGTAACTGATGTATCAAAATCACCATCAGTACCTTCAGACGAAATACCATTAGCGATACCAAGATCATTCTTTAGTGCATTAAACTGCACAAATACAGGAATTACATCATTAATAGTTGATGTAATTCTTACATAACCATGAACATATTCAAAGTCTTCATCATAACCGAAAGACTGACCATATTCACCACCTACAGTAACATCTGCATACTTAGCATCAAATGTCTTTGAAACATTAAATGCTGGTGTAGTGATAGTACTATCAGTGCTAGTACCAGCTTCACTACCATCTTCAAAAGCTACGGTAACTGATGTATCGACGAACTCAAACCAATTGAGATCATATGCACCATTGAGCTCGAAAGTGGTATCAGCATCTTCACCAGTATGTACAACAAGACGTGTATCAATACCACCGAGAGGAGTGTTAAGATAAGTACCTACCGTACCGTGTAGTTGATAGTCTTCAGTATTAACATACTCTAAACTACCGACAAAAGCAAGCCCTTGAAAGTTACCGAGCTTTGTAGATGCTTTAACATAAGCTGAATCTTGAGCTCCATATAGACCACCTGAAATACGCTTTTCATAATAGCCTACCTCAGTATCTAGTTTCCAGTTCTTTTCCGTTACTACTTCTTGAGCTTCGCATTTACTACACATTGTAAACAATGCAATAGCAGCAACTACTGCTCCGATAATAATATATTTCTTATTCATAGCCTTTAATTATATACTACGATTCACAGGTGTTCAACTATTAAAGATCAAAATCTTCAAAGACTTCTTCATCGATTTCTGTATCCCGTGCGCCTATCTTATAGGAGCTAATCTCAGTTTCTTGCGGAGCTACTTGAACTTTAGAGCTATCCGTAAAACTATTCAACCAGCCACCGATTGGATTTGTAGGTTGATCAAATATCTTATTATATCCTAATGATCGGAGACGTGAGTTAGCTAACCATTCAATATACCCGCTTAGCATTTCAGAGTTTAAACCGAGTAATGAGCCTTGCGAGAAGAGATACTCACCCCACTTCTTTTCATTTTCAGCTGCTAGACCATACATGTCATAAATCTTCTGCTCGTTATCCTTAACTACTTGCTGGAAACCTTCATCTTTATTTTCTTTCCAGTACTTGATAATGTTTTGAGTAATAGCTGCGTGTAAGTTTTCGTCACGTGCAATCAACCCGATAATCTTAGAGTTACCTTCCATCTTACCTTTGTATCCAAAGAAAAAAGAACAAGCAAACGAGGTATAAAATGATAATCCTTCAGTAATCTGCGTTGATAATACCGCGTTAAAAATCTTCTGTTTAATATCGCTTGTATCATCACCGAGTAATGTATTATAAGCGCTACTAATCTCTGTAGCTCTCCTCACAATTTCTTTATCTTCTAAGATAGAATCAAAGAATTGAGTTGCATCTTTTGCGATATTTTGCAGTGTATACGTATACGAGTAACTATGAATTGTTTCAAATCTTGCCCAAGTAGTCATGCAAATTTCAAGTTCTGGATTCGAAACATAATTTTTAATATTATGAATACTTCTAGAGAGCATACTATCGGTCATAGTTTGCCATCTAAGATTACTATTAAAGATAAATCTCTCCGTATCGGAAAGATTTTCGTAATCATTACGATCTTTCGTCAGTGATACCTCTTCAGGTAACCAGTGAAATTCTTCTTGCTTTCTCCACAGGTCGAAAAACTTAGGATATTTAAACCTATCATATCTTTGCAGAGCTAAATCCTCTCCAAGAAACATTGGTTGTTTTGTTGTATCTACATTAGTTGTGTTTAAGACAGTTTCCATAAATTTTTATTCCCTTTATATTATAATGCGCATGCACCAGATTCACATTCATTATCAATCTGTTCCTCTTCCCCCATGCTCTGTTTATCACCGTCATCAGTATTTAGATAATAACCGGTTCTCCAACCTAACTTATATGCTAGAAGAATCTCTTTAATTACTTTTGAATCTGGTAATGCACCATTTTCGTAATGAGCGTAATTATAGTACATATTAGCACTAATACTCATATCAATCCATTTTTGTAATGCACCAACAATCTTAATAAGACCTTCATTATCTTCCATTTCATACGCTAACGTATACTTATTTTTAAGAGATGAGTAGTTCGGCACAATAACAGGTAGTGTACGAGCTTTTGATTTTTTATAGGTAATGTAGTTTCTAATAGGTTCTATGCCATTCGTAGAGCACTGAATTACCGATGAGCTCTCACATGGCATTATAGCAGATACGGTGCTATGGCGCAGGCCATGCTCTTTAATTCTCTCTCTCAGACCTTCCCAGTCCATAGCATGATCACGAGTTACAAACTCATCAATTTCCTTCTTATACGTATCGATTGGTAACCATCCCTGGCTATATTTTGTTTTATTAAATTTAGGACATTTACCCTTCTCACTCGCAATATTACAAGATGAGCTAAGAAGAAAATACTGAATCTTCTCCATAAGTTCATCCGCTACGTTTGGTGCTTCTGCATCCGTATACTTAACGCCGTGTTTAGCGAGATAAGCTGCAAAGTTCGTTACCCCAATACCTAGAGATCTTCTATTCTTAGTAAAGTTTTCAGCAGCAGGTAAGAAGTAATCTTGGTAATCAATTAACTGATCTAGAATACGTACAATAATATCACATACCTTTTCCATCTCTGCATCTGAGTTAACTTCCAGTACATTAATAGCTGATAAGATACAGATACCAATCTCAGCATCTTTATCATCTAAATGCTGGAGAGGTTTAGTAGGATGTAATACCTCAACGCATAGATTAGTCATCTTAACATCGTCATTCCACGCTGAACGTTGATTACAGTGATCAATATTCATGAAGTATATACGACCAGTCTCTACTCTTTCCTTAACGAACAAAGACATTAGCTGTCTTGCTTTAACCGTCTTCTTAAACTTAAGGCTTGTCTTACGTTCATATAACTCATATAACTCATCAAAATTTTCATGACCGAAAGCATCGTATAATTCTTTAGCTTCGTAGGGAGAAAAAAGAGTTACGTCCTCGTTCTTTAGAAATCTTTTATAAAAGAGCTCGCTGAACTGAATACAGTAATCAAGTTTACGCACGCGATTGTCGTCTGTACCAGAATTATTCTTGAGTACCAACATATCTTCAGCTTCATAATGCCAAAACGGAAAGTTGACCGTAGCTGAACCACCGCGGATACCATTCTGATGGCATGACTTAACAGTAGATTCCATTAGCTTTAGAAAGGGAATCACCCCGGTATGAACCACCTCACCATTACGGATAGGAGAATTAAGCGGTCGAATTCGACCGATATTTAACCCTATACCATATCTTGAACCGGTTGCATAGCCGGCAGCTGTCGATGACGAGAAGATAGAGGGGAGAGTATCGTCGATATCAATTAAGCAACAAGACGCATATTGTCTAATTTGACTACGTACACCTGCCATAAGCGGAGTTGGTATGTTAATTTTAAATTTAGAGAAATAATCGTATGCCTTCTTTACATACTGCATACGTGTTTGACCTTCATATTGACCGAAGCATACCATCGCAATAATCATATAAGCAAACTGCGGGGTTTCATAAATCTTCTGAGTCGATCGATCTTGAATTAGATACTTATCGCATAATTGCCTCATACCGGCGTATGTAAAGTTATTGTCTCTATCATGCTGAATATACTCATCTAATTTATTAATTTCTTTCTCAGTATAGAGCATCAAAATGTCTTCATCGTACACATCGTATTCATGCACATTTTTATTAATAAAATCAACAAGCTTAGGTGGATTCTTACCGCCCCAGACGTCTTTACGTAACTGATAGGATAATAAACGCGACGCGACAAATTGATAATTTGGCGTTGCGAGTGAAATTAAATTAACAGCTGAGTCAATTAATACATTATGAATTTCATCAGTTGTTATACCTTCTTTCATTTGAAGCTTGGCGTTAATCTCGATATCAGAAGCTGTAACTCCTTTAATATCTTCAACCGCCCAATTAACAACCTTGTGAATCTTCTCTACGTCATATGGGACTGATTCACCGTTTCTTTTTACAATATTCATATTCATTATTTACAAAATTATACTAGGATTAATAGCTTGAATGCACCGAATTTTTGGAAATCAAACTTATCTTCGTTAAGATTTAAGAGATGCTGTAATATTTTATTATCATCTCTAATACTATCATTAGTTATTTTTTTAAAGTGTTTAAAATCAACAGGATATACTCTCTTATTGAGATATGAGTATGCATCTTTACATGACATATTATGTTCATCTAGAATAGTTTCGTAGATATTAATATTCATATTACCGGCGACTTCTTGATTTAGTAATGTCTTAGCTAATACGGCACCAACTGCATTTAGAGATATAAACAACCCGTATAGCGGTAATACGCTAAATCCATCTTTATTTTCGAATATAAAAAGACGCTTTTTTGGATTATATTTTTCGCAAATTTCTAGGCGCTGGTTATCATATTCATTCTTTATAGCGAACCCCAAAAATAAGCAAGGTAACTTTTCGTCGAACGCGTCAAATGAGTCTGTATTAACTGGCTGTTCTGTTAATGATATATCAATCATGGTTACATGCTAATATCGCTAACAATTGATCCTGTCTGCATGTTGATTGTTCTAATCTTATCACCCGAATAAGGTGTTTGGATAGTTACAGATACCATATCACCAGCAATTGCCAGATTTGTATAATTACCTGGTGGTAATGAGTGAGTACGGTATATACCACCTGAAACGGCATCAAATATCTCAATTTTATCTTTTCTAATCCTTGCTGTTAATGTTTTCATACTCCAATTATATACTGGTTTATAAAATTTTCAACGTCATTATCAGATTTATTATAAGTAAAGCATGTTAATGCCTCGTTAAATGTTGGATGGTCTTTTAAGATACTAACTTTAAGAAATGCAGCTTCTATACTGGTAAGAGTCTCATCATTAGGTAGAGGTGTTTTATCATCAACATTTAAAATCTTTCGAATATCTACAACTTTATATCCTTTTTTAAGAAAGCTTTTTACTTCTCTGCATATATACATCTCATTTAACTTTTCTTCAGAGCCATATTCATCTATTTTTTTCTGTAAAAAGTCACCGGAATAAATAGTTTGCTTACCAGTGACAACACAAGTTATCTTTTTTGTCTTTGCCATTAACATAATTATAATAAATATTTATATGAAATTCAATAGCCTAGTTGATAATATATTAGAAGATTTCCGTGCACCTATAGATGTTCAACGCCCAGGTAAAGTTAAACCACGTGGTAAATTTGGTACAGTTAACCCTCAATTAAATGTACCTCATAGTACGAAATCAGTTAGCGGATTTAAAGGTCAACCAGGCGGTAAGATGAATACGCTATTTATTAAGTTACCGAAGCGTAAAAAGAAATCTACCAAGAAGTAGATAACCATTTTGCAGCTGCCATTGTAGCTCCTAACGCATCATTCTTCTCTAGAATATTAGACCAAGCTTTCTCATCATAATCTTGTAATCTTTTTAATGCATCTTTACCAAACGCTTTATGAAATTTAGGTCCAAAATATTGGTGAGAATTTTTGACTAGACTCATAGCAGTTTTAGGTTCAACTTGCCAGTAACTTCTAGCAGGGCCACCACCACTCTGCACTCTCGTACGGTAACCAGATTCTACAGCACCTGTTTTTGTTAAGATATCAATAAATTCTTGCTCTGAATGACCTTCATCACCGGCAAAAATCTTTGCAGCTACCTGTATTGCCATTTTAGCATCTGCGGGTGTTTCAATATCGGCTTTTAGTACTCTTGTAGCTCGAGCTTCTTTCTGAGGATCGTTACTAGTCTGATAATATTTCGACCAATCTTGTACGAAATCTCCGAATAGAGAGGATGTAGCTAATGCTCCCATCGCTAAAGCTTTACTCAACTTACCTTCTTCGATATAGTACTCTTTAAACGTCTGCATAATATTATTTATATAAACCTCTCGAGAAAGTACCTGGGTAGTTTATTCTTATTACGTATAACAGCATTAAAAATATTTGCATCTAATACATATGTAACGCAATGATCATCTTTACTTCTAATACCTCTACCACACTGCTGTATAAAATTTGAAAGCATCTTGTTCTCGTACCATTGTTTATCTTGATTGAACATTTTTTTAATTCTATCATCACCTAAAGGTAAATAGGCTGCTTTTACGATAATTTGAAATCTTGCTAAATCGCCTTTAAGGTCTACACCGAGTCCAAGAGACGGGCTAACGAGAACAGTAGGGTTCTGAGATTTTTCGTGCATATCGAGAATATCTTCATTCTTATTCATTTGATCTCTATATAAAAATCTATTACTATTTGTATTATTCTTAATAAAGCTTGTTATACTATTAGTATGTGTATGTATAATCCCCTTCTCGTCTTTATGCTTTTCACATATAGCATCAATCTGCTTAACTATAGAAGGTAAAGCCTTCTGGAGATTAGCATGATTTAATTTATTTGTTTGAGAAATATAAATAGGTGCTTTCGCAGGATCAAAACCGCTATCTGATTCAATGTATTCGTAATCAGCTATACCTAATGTTTTAGCTAAATTTTTATGATCAATAATAGTAGCTGACATTAATAAAACCTTATCAGCATATTGAAAGATATATTTGGTTAATGTATTAACTTTAAGAGGTGTAAGCTTTATATTATCTCTATCTACTACCTGTACAACATACTCGCATGTTTCCCATGTTTCATCAATTAGAGTTAATGTTCTATGTATATTTTTTAAATACTGTAACTTACCTTTTTCACTCTGAGTTAGACCTGCTTTCTTCTTCATATTATTATGAAGATCATTCATATGCTCTGTTACCTCTGCACGAATTGTATTAATCCAAGTTCTAACGGTAGATGGTGAAGTAGATGATAGAGGAAAGATTTTAACCTTAAACACTCGAAGCTTCTTAATATCAATAGTCGCGGAGAATTGCTTAACTATCTCATCTTCTAACTCCGATGCTTCATCACAAATAATATAATCTCTATATTTAACGTGATTAGGTAAAGCCAAAAACATATTATAATTCAACGCGCTAAATTTACTTGTTAGTGAATTATTACGCGCGTTATAATACGGGCAGATATTTTTGCGCCAGCAATCATCTCTTATATGTCTTGTATGTATACAAGGTGCAGTATCAACATCATAATTAGGATCTACCTCACATTGATAATTTGATTTACCTTTAAGTATAGCTGTATCGTCAAATATACTCTTATACTGATCCTGTAATGTTTTAGTGATTGTTAATGCAAACGCCCCTGCAGGTAATTCATCTTTACATTCTTGTTCGTATGTATATGAACCTGCTTGATCCATTTTATACGCCTCATATGTATTAATATAATTTTTAAATGTTGCAGTTGGATCGCTTGAGACGTTCGCTAATGTTTTTGATACAAAGCTCTTACCAGAACCTGTAGGCGCGCTGCATATAACAAATTTACTACCGCTGTTAAACGCCTTTTCAATTTGCTGAATAATATTAACCTGCTGATCGTTAGGTTTAAAATTCTCTGGAAAGTTAGCTAAAAAATGGCTTATCATATATAGCCATATTATACATTATACAGCTGATAAAACAAGCATCGAATTATATAGTTTAGATGCTGTTGATGTATTCATCGCCTTTACCTTGTAATATAAACTACTGTCTTTTAATGTAAAGTCTTCAATATTATAGGAGAAGTTAATATGATCATCGTAAATATTATGAGCATACGGATAAGGTATTTCATATATTTTATGATCACCTTTTTCGTTTTTTAGAGTAAAATTAAAGTGAAATTCTTTAAATCTAAACAATATTAGCTTACCTTTCTTGAGCGTCTTACCTTCTTTTATATAAAAAACGACATCTCTTAATAGGAATTTACTAATACTATCTTCTACACTATCTATATTATTCATCGTCCCATAAATTGATTTTTCTCTTGTATAGTCATATTATAGATATGCTTATTAAAATATTCCCAAAATTCATCACTTGGAATAGTCTTAATTAAATCGCAGCTATCCATGCTAACCATTCTCCAATCCTGCATAAAAATATCCCATACTAATAATAGATTTTTACTTTCCGGGTTATATTTTGGTGCGCCTGTAGGTGGCTTGAAGTTAAGAGTTGTACGCCCATTAACACTATTTAAAAGGCTATTATCTAGAGAACAGAGCATCGTCCTATAAAGCTGACCTGTTAACTCAGGTCTTCTTTTTGTGAATCTAATCTCGCAGACATTACTCTGTAATATCTGCTTTAAGCTCTGTAAACCTATTTGCGGCATTATTTACTAGGTTGTTCTTTACAAATTCCAAATAAACGCTGCTCGTTTAAGAACATACCCTTTTTAATTCTACCGTAACCTTCAACATCCATATTTGCAATCGAAGCTCCTTTATCGTTAGGAAACATAACAATATCTCCTTGCTTTGCATATTTAACTTCCGGGCCCGCTAAAATAACTTTAGCTTTTCGCCAAGCCTTATTAAGAGCGTTAGTTGGTATATAAATACCTCCTCTTTTAACTGCATCGCCAGATTCATCAGACGCCTCGTCAATAAACTCTACTAGTAGGATATCATCAAAAAGAAATGAGAGAATATACTCATCTCCCATTCCAAAATCACCTTGACTGTGACCTTCAAGGTCAATTAAACTTCTTTTTGTTGCTAAATTATCAATACTTGCTTGTGCCATATATAAAGTTATTTAAACCTTATAAATCACAAATCAACGGGAAAATTTTAGCAATTTCTTTTGCGCATTCTTGTGCGATTAATCTATGTTCTAATTGAGTTTCAACACCGGATCTAAGTTCGATATAATGTACCCAACTACGAAGAGTACCGTTCATATACATTCTACTTACTGTGTTTCCTTCAGGTAGAACGGCTCGGGCCTGCTCTTTCGCAATACCTTTACCGATAGCCCACTCATATGCGTCTTTAGCTGCATTGATTACTTTTTGCTGTTCAGCAAACCATTCAATTGTTAGGTCAGGGTTATCAGATTTAATACTATTCTGTCTATTCTTTAGATCTTGTAATCTAGATTCTCTTAAAATAAATGGATTATCCTTTAAAGGGTCTGCATACCGTTGACTGAATTCTTGAAAGGAGAACGAGCGGTGTCTTAGAATCTGCCGTGCGATATCCCTTGTTGTATTAATCTCTACACAGGCGGATACCATTTCTAATGGGCTCCAATGTTTATGTTTAATCAGATAATTAATAAGCTTTTCGGCTGTATCTTTATTAAACTGATTTGATGGGTTTGAAACGCGCGCGCAGAAAGCAATAAGATCTTGACAGTCATTTAAACCTTTACCATGGAATTCAATTGCAGGTGTTGAATGTGAAACTAATTTTACGTTATTCATAATATTTTACTGATTAAGCAATAAGTCTGACATTTCTCTGTTATGCTTGTATTCTCGTTCACTATAAAACTCCGGGATGATTTGCTTCTCTTCTTTACTCTTCTTCTCCTTTTTAGTCTTCTTAAGGTAGTTTAGCTTTTTAAACCTCAATCTCGGAAATACTGAATAGATATAATCGTACTGCGATAGCTTATCATCGAACAAACTCCAATACTTGTTAGTTGTTTCGTTCACGTATTCATTCATCTCTTTTGAATACATACTCGTCCATCTATTAATCATAAATAAATTGAATTGCGACTCATCATCACAATTCATATCTATTTTCTTTTTACTAAATAAGAGACTATTTAGATATTGAAATATTGTCATAAATTAGTAAGCTCTTTCTCTATCATTTCTTTAGCTTTTAATAGCGCTGTATTTCTAGCTACAAAGGAATTAATAGATTTTTCTTCATTATGAGATTTAAATCTCTGATACTCCCATGCAGTATCGCTTAGCAGCATACGAAGTACTACTTTAATCTTATTTTCAATTTCTACCATTAAAGATTAATTTTAGTTGTTGCGATAAACATATCGTCGACCATTGCGTAGAATA
>Ga0228633_1000104_pt1 | contig 21757 bp, 23 predicted proteins | sample 41DmetaG_FD_182703 | JGI IMG/M metagenome (GOLD analysis project Ga0228633, IMG submission 182703) | Seawater microbial communities from Monterey Bay, California, United States - 41D | ecosystem: Environmental > Aquatic > Marine > Coastal | place: USA: California | collected 2016-11-13
TTGCTTACAGTCGGTGAGTCATAAAAAACAGTTGTTGCTCCGCCCGATGTTGGATTATAGTTCTGTGTTCCGTGACCGTATGTTTTTATATTTATTTTCCATTGACTATAATGTGCTGCTTCAGCATAAAGATCTACATAGAAAGTATCTTGACCTGAATGATCCCAGCCTGCATCTACAGGAGTGCCTAAAACAAATCTAAATCTTCCAACCATTGGTCCAGAAGCTTCTTTTAGATATAAATCCATCATGTTAGCTTGACTACCAGATCCGCCATAATCTCCCATCAATCTATATCTAAGGTGACCTGATTCGTAGCTTTCAGCAGTAACATTAAATTCTATGTTTTGCCAGTTTCCGTCCCAATGCGCAGGGCATCCATAAAGTCTACCTATGTGATATCTTTTTGCTTGAGTTGAAGCCGCATCAATATTGTCAAAAGTATGAAACGCTTCAGCATGATCTATTTGAGCTAAAGTATAACCTCCTAGTTTGCTTGAATTTGCTGCTAGTGTAGTCGTAGCAGAATTACCTGATATGTCTGTTTGATCTCCTGTGTTCGCGCCTGACGAAGATCCTGAGAAGTTTGGTGCACTTATACCTGTTTTTGTAATAGTTAACCCTGTAACAGTAGTTTCTCCATCGTTACCTCCTAGTTTAAATTGATACTGACCAAAATTACCAGTACCTTCATTGGATGTATCTTCAATATAATTAAATGAAGCAACAGTATCAGTAACTCCAATTTTCATTACCTGTGTAGAGTTACCGCCACTTCTTGATACGTTTAATGTATTAGTATTTGTGTTAGTATTTATATTTACAACTCCTCCTGCAAAAGTACCTCCAGAGGCTGGAACATAGTCTCCATCTTTTGCAAATTTTACCCAGGTTCCTGTATCGTCACTAAGGTTTAAAGTTCTTCCATATAAGTTTCCTGCATGTATATCCCAAGCAAGTTGTGTTGCATAAGAAGAATCATAAGTAAGTGTAGTTACAGTTCCGTACTCGTTGGCTTGAGGTGCAGCAGGTCTACCTGTAGTTACATTATTCCATCTGTGTTTTATAGACGCTGTACCAATTGTATTTATATTACTTATAGCAGTTGTCCCACCATCTTGTATATAATCCCCATCATGATTATGAGTACCTACTGGGACATTAGTTAAATTACTACCATCACCGTAAAAATGAGTTGCTTTAGCTTTTCCAAATACTTCAAAAGCTTTATCTTCATTTGTATAAGTACCGAACCTTGCTAATGCTGTAAATACATTTGCTGTACCTCCAGAACTATCTATATATAAAGGAATTCCACCTCCGTGGTCATATTTTCTAAACCTGTGAGCGTATCTTCCATCATCATAAGTTGATGAATTATGCATTCGAAATCCAGTGGTATCAGCTGTAGATGTATTATTGCTATTGCCAAGCATAAAGTCATGACCACTTGCAGCTAATGCAGTTATACTACCTAGTACTTCAACACCTGAACTTGTTGTTTCAAACTTTTTAGCATTGTTGTGATATAGCTCAACCCCACCATCTCCTCTTGCTATAATAGCATCTTCACCACCTTGCGTATATATAAACACGTCATCAGCAGCTTGAATTACCACATCATCATTTATAGATCTAAGATACAAGTCACCTGTAGTAGTACCATCAATATAACTATGACTACCATTGTGATATATTTCTAAATCTCCTGAATTTCCAAACTTTAGTTTATTATTATCAGGAATATAACCATCAAAAGTTATAGCTCCAGATGAATTTACATTAAATATAGGCATACCTGATACGTCTGATACTGAAAATAAATCTCCAGTCAAATCATCCGTAACAGAAAATAATTGTCCGTCAGAACCCTGTACATCTAAAACAGTTCCTCCATCTTGATAAATAGAAACCTTAGCATCGGGGTCATCTAATCCTATACCAACTCCTGCAGAAGTAGCAGGTGTGAGAACTATATGCCCGCTAGGATTTTCTATATGAAATCTTTCATTTGGAGAAGATATTTTAGTATCAGTTCCGTGCGGAATTAATTTTATATGGTCTCTATCGCTTTCTGTAAAATAAGGACCTACTCTTAAAGTACCATCTACATGTAATTTATCACCTCCAGGAGTGTCTAAAGCATTGTCTCCTATACCTACATTACCCGATCCATCGATAGCTAACCTTACATTAGCACTAGAATCTGCTAGAATAATATTTCTTCCAAGGTCACTATCAGTTCCAAACAGCGCACCATAAGTACCACTATCATCATCCTGAACGCTAATCCAAGCCTGGTTGTCTGTACTTTTAAAAGCAGCAACTACATTTGTAGCACTAAGACCTACTGCTGTTATAGCAGCATTTGAAAATTCTGTTGTAGTGTTTATTAAAAATCTACCATCACTGTCAAAGCGTGCATATTCATTAGCACCATCATTTCCAGTAAATACTATTTTAGAGTTTGCTGTTGAATGTTGTGAATCTATACGAAGGTAATTACCTGATGAATCCCATTGTATAGTACCGCTTGAATTATGCCAATCTCCAATTGTAATTTTTGGATCAGCTCCTTCTCCTCCTGACATTAAAACTCCATAATATTCAGTAGTAGCAGCATTTACTGCCATATCACCAACTACGTGAAGCTTTCTTAACGGATCTGAAGCATTTACACCAACATTTCCATCATGACGAATACGGAGTTTTTCTACAATAGTCTCATCATTACCAGTACCTGGATGAGTGTAAAAAGCTAAACCAATACGATCGTGATCATCGCCAGTTCTTAAAGCAGCAATAGCAGCTTGTCTTTGTATTGCTTGGGGTCCACTAAATCCTATAGAAGCACCAACTCCATTTAATACTGAATCATTTGTGATGTCTGATAGAAATAATGTATCTCCAGATACAGATGTAAGTGAAAACGCAGTAGAAGAATCTACATGCATTTTAGCTAAAGGGTCAGAGGTCCCAACACCAACAATATCTGTAGTAAATAATTTACCAGAAACTTCTATATCCGTTAAGAACTTTTGTGCCATAATTTACTAAATATTTAAAAGAGCGTTATTACGCTACTTTTTGTATTAAAACTGTAATTTGTTCATCTGATGCAGGAGCTTCATTAAAACTAACTTTTATGTGGTCAGTTGATGCAGTATCACTTCCATCACTTACACCACGTCTTACATCTGCAATAACAGTGTTACCAGTAGCATCAAATAATTGAACTATTACTTTATTAGAAGCAAGTCCATGATCTATATAAAAAACAGTTTCAGTATCATCTCCTACAGTTGTGCTTGCACTTACGTCACTAAGAATTTCTGCAACTACAGTACCTATAGAGAATTTTTTAGTAGCGTTACTTGCACCTACCCCTGCTAAACTTACTATTCCTGTATCGGCAGTTAGTTCATTTAGATCTAAAGTTAAAGAGTGAGTAGTTCCTTCACCACTTGTTGCGGCAGAAGAATCAATACCTGTACTACCTGTAATAGTAGCAACATAGTCTCCAGTAGTATCAGTACCTAAAGCAATGTTACCTTCTGTAGCAATAACTTTTGCAGTACCGTCATCTAGCATCCATTTGTCTGTAGACTCATTCCAGTAAATAAGTACATCAGACTCATTACCTCTAAGAACTTCAAGACCTGCATTTTGAGTAGGATCAACGTTACCAGCTATATTACTATTCAAAGTAATAATATTATCTGCTAGATTAATTGTTTCTGAGTTAACTGTTGTAGTTGTACCTGATACAGTTAAGTTACCCGTAATAACAATAGTATCACCAGAATCCGCACCTATTGTAATATTTTGATCTGCAGTGCCACCAGTCGATTCTAAAGCAGCTAATCTAGCTAATAAGTTTACATTACTAATATCATCAACAGTTGTATCACCAGCTAATGCTGTAGTAGAAGTTGTACCTAAACTAGGTAAAGTAACATTAGTTGTTGTGATTGTATCAACGTGACCTTCAGTTGTGTAAGAGGTAGATACATTATTAAAATTACCTCCAAATCCTAATGTTACAGCAGTTGCTGTAGTAGTAGTTGCTGTTACAGAATCGTGATTAATTGTAAATGATTTATCTGCAGATTGATTTAAAGTAAAGGTTCCAGTTTCTCCAGATCCAAAACTTAAAAGAGTTCCTGCAGTAACAGTTACTGTTGAGTCATAAACAGGATCGCCTACTTCTAACCATCCTCCTGTAGAACCACTATAAACTTTTAATCTATAGTCCTCTTCATCCGAAGGTGAGGTATCAAAATATATACGACCTGCTTGTAAACTTGAAGTAGGAGCAGCACCTAGAGGGTGTATAGATGCGTTTTGTAGTTGATTACCATTAAGGTTTATATCAACAAGATGTTTAATTTCAGCCATGATTATTTATTTTAATTATATTATACATTTAGTTTAAATAAGCTTTACCCGAGAACGTTGCCTCAAATTTTATTACTATTCTGGAGTTTGTTTCATAAGAAACTTCTCCAACAACTACTGTATCTGCTGAATCAACTACTGTTACTGATGGTTTTTTATTAAGAGAGTGATTAATTGTCCACTCATTAGAGGCTATTGCCTGAGTAAATACTTCTGAACTTTGCGCTACTCCTGCAGGTCCCTGAGTACCTACACTGGTGACTACCACTTGGTTTTGCGAAGTTACGATTTTATTTTTAGTTGAGGAATTAACATGTACCTCATTATTTGCAGGTGTGGATATTTTTACGTACTTAGCCATTATGCTACAGATTTAATAATTTGTATTTGTCCTGATATCAGTCTTTCTGTAACAGAGGATAATGTAAGATCTAAATCAAAGTCAGCTCTATTCCACGTGTAACCAGCTGTAGTAGAAGAGGGTATACTAATACTAAACTCACCTTGAGTTGCATTTGTAATAGTTATTCCATTTCCTACACTTAAGTCAACAACAAGTGATGTATCGCTTCTATTGTCTTTTGCTTTTAAAGTAATAGTAGCTCCTGTAATATCTACTGGAGTATCATCCGCTTGCTTATAAGTAACTGTATTACTAAAAGTAGTGCCTTGTTCAATTTTAAAATTATGAGATCCTGCAGCCATTATAAAGAGTAATCAAAAATATTAGGTTTACCACTTCCATTGTTTTCAATCAAACTAAACCCAGCGTTACTGGTCCATCCATTTGATTCACTGTAGAAGTTCCCGGTAAACAATGGGGCAATATCTACAGCTCGATAGTTTGCTTGATCTAGGTATGTTTCGTTTAAAGTATGAAAAACCTTTTTTGATTTTCTAGAATGCCAATGCCCTCCTAGTAAAACATTATATGATTTTTGATCTCCATATTCGAAAAACACTTTACCTATATCTCCTTTTGATACTCCGTGGTGGTTATGTGTCATTACGTAAAAAATACCATCTATCATTCTGTTTAAAATAATAGAAGAGAATTCTACATTAACATTGCTATTTAAATAGCTTTGTTTAACCATGTAAGATAACAGTCCAGCAACATCTCCTTCGTTATCGTGTTTTGCATCTGAGGTAGATCTATCATGATTACCTGCAACCATATACACGTTAGTTAAATTATTAACTGATGCTAAAAAGTCTCTTAATATTTCATAAGCCAAAATAACGACGTGGTGCCCATATAATCCTTTCCCCATGCTTTTCCATGAGTTGATGTGATTAAGTCCCGTAAAAGACTCTATAAAGTCTCCTAGGAAGATTATGGATACCTTTTCATATCCTCGCTCGTTTACTTTATCAGCTATCTGTCTTAAATACTTAATTACAGTTTTGTAATTAAAGTCTTGGGTTTTTGCTAGTTTCTGTATATCTGCTCCAATATGTAAATCTGCCAGACAAAGAACTCCATGATTAGTGCCAGGCGTTCTTTTTATATTTGCTGTAGATATCGCAGAATCTAGTTTTTTCCTAAGTTCTAGATAGTCAATTTCTTTTTCACGTGGTTTTAAAGTAAGCTTAACTTGATAGTTAGTCTTCTTTCCTTTTTGTGAAGTAACATCCCACGCGTTACATGTGTAACCAGTTACTTCGAATTTTTTTAAATCAATGCGAAAAAACTCTACTGCCTCTGCTAAAGAGGTTATAGGTTTTTCACCTTTGTAATTGTATGTTGTTGGTACTCTAGTGTCTTCTGCTGTACTTTGCTTTGCTACCTTAGCAACTTTTCTTCTGAGTGTTCTATGAGAGAACATATCTCCCATGTGATGGTCTTGTACTATTTCTGCTATTTTACTGTAACTTAAATCTGGATTTTCTTGGAGCTTTTCTCTAATTATGTCTTCTAATTTCACGATTGATTGTTTTACGGATTTCTCAAAAATAAGAAAAATATAGGTGCTATACCAAATTTTCTTCTGTTTACCAAGTTTTTAGATCAAAAAAAGGGGACAGTTTTGACCGCCCCCTCCTTTGAACTAACAATAAAAACTAACAAACAATTATATTATGCTTATTTAAGTTTTTCAACCTCAGCTAAAATAGCGGCTGGAGTAACTGTAGCGTTACCATCCTTTACATAAACTTCAATAATAAAATTATCGTAGTTTTTAGCATTACCTACTGCTTTAGATTGAGAAACTTTTGTTCCTTCAATTAGAACTAAATCGTAATTTCCAGATACTGTAGATACCGGTTGTTTGATGTTTGTTCCACCAAGACCAAATAAACCACCGTCAATGAATCCAGCTTTTTCAGCTTCAGCAACTTTAGCCTCAGTTCCTACAGAAGGAACAGCAGCAGTACCGTAAGCAAATGAACTAGAGTCATTACCCGCTAATCTAAAATGAGAATCGATTGGAGCTGTAATTGTAATATCAGCACCTGAAACACTTGCACCAAAACCATAAAATTCAGAGCTTACTTTTGCAAACTCGATATCCATAAGAGCTTCGATAGCTGCAGCACTTGCACCTTCGAAAGTCTTTACTGGAAGGTTCATAGTACCTTTAGTAGTATTAATAATTTTTACGTACGCACTACCTGAATCTAATGCAATTGTTGCAGTAGAAGATTGTGCTGTACCAGCGCTATACGCAATAGCAGTAACTTTTTTAATGTCACCTTCGCTGATTGGACCTACGTTTTTTGTACCGTAGAATAATGATGCGTTGTCGTCTCCGCTTGTTAAATCAGCTGAAAAAGTTGCGCCATCTTTGACGTAACCAAATTTAGCTGCTTCAAAAGCTGAACTTGCAGCAACATCACTGTTGATGATTAGGACTTCTTTTTTTGCCATGATAAATAAATATTAAAGATTAAAAATTAAATTAATTACTCAGATTGAGATCCCTCTATTGAATTAGTTTGGTACCTCGGAGCTTCTGTGGCTTCTAATAAATGTTTAACTGTTAAATCTACTATCTCTTGGTGTGTGTGTTCTGCTAGCTCGCAATCTTGGTTCGAAGATAAGGAAATTTCTGACGGCTCCCTAATGTAATCTAAGCCTACACCTTTTAATAGGAACCTTTTGTTCGTAAATACTTTTATAAACGTATCAGAAATTATACCCATCGGGCTTTTATGTGTTGATTGTGCAAAAGGACTTGCAAGCAAATTATATGCGTCATCAGGCTCAACAATTCGTAGAACAACTTCTTTTTTGTACTTGTCTACTTCTATTTCAATTTCGCCTGCGTCAGTATCTGCTCCTAGTTTAGCTCTACCACAATCATCATAATATAGTTTAACTCTTGAGTTAATTAAAAACATGTAGTCAGTTGGTAAATCAAAATCCTCATGATCGACATCTGCGTCCATAGTCGCAACATCATCACTATAATCTAATACTGTAAGCACACGCAAATCGTCTATACGTTTTTGTGTACCATAATACCCTGATTGTTTTGGATCTGATTTTGACCAAAAGCGTTGTTTTACAAAACGCTCTTGCATTTTATTTAAAGCAAAGTCCAATTCCTCTGGTAAAAAAGTATCAAAGGAATTAGAACCTACTTTTTGTAGTCCTTGTTCTACAGCAAAATGCATTTCTGCTACCGTCATAATTAACTAAAAGTTTTTAGACGTGCTTTTAAGGTTGTTAATACATCCGAGTTTTTCTTGTCTTTTATAAACAAGATAGCCTCTTCCATAGAGTCTCCTAAAGCGACATCTCCATTTAATATAGTGTTACCTACTTTACGTAGGACTTCTCTTGTAATACAGTCGTTAATGAATGCTTGATGCTCTAAGTTTTTGTCTGTAGCATATCCAAGGAACTGTGTAGGATCAGCTTCTACTTCTCCTTCTAGTGTAATTTCCTTTTGTGCTTCATCCATTGTCTTAGGCTCATATCCATAAACCTGTAATAGTTGATCCATTTTAGATGGATTAGAGGTAACCTTAATAAATTCTTTGTATGCTTCTTTTCTTTTCTTAACTCCAGATAGCTTTTTAACTTTCTCAATTTCGGTATCATAGATAAAATACTTGTACCCTCTATTAGATCGCATTTCATTTTCATCACGCGCTACGTACGGGTGCGCGCATGCGAACTTCCATCTGATGTAATCCATTAAATTTAATGGCTCACCACTTTCATCTACTCCTACTTCTAAATCTGTTCCTCTAGATTCGATAGTAACAGTCATGTTATGAAAGTATTTTTTTACCTCTTTCATAAAATTGATATCATTAGAATCAACTCCAATAATTTGAGGCATATATTTTTTTTGTTCTGCAAATGTTAACCCTGTTAGAGTGTCTCCATTTTTAGAAAAAGTGGAACCTATTTTTCGTTTAGCTTCTGCGTAAACGTGTTCCGGTAAATTTGTTGCGTTAGCTTTTCGTTTTAAAACTACTTTTCTTGAACTCATGATTTTATTTTCTATGTTAAACAAAACAGTAAAGGGGAGCATTGCTACTCCCCTGACTGCTTATAAATTTATGATTTTACACATTCTAGGTGTAGACAGTTTGTAGCTCGTCTGATTGCGATACCACATTCTTTCATAAAGTGTACTGATGCACCATCAACGTCGTTAGCTCTTAAAGAGTTACCGCTGTTGAATCCTGGAGGAACAGAAGCACCTGCTACTGCCCATCTTACTAGTTCTCTACCTTTTCTAGATACCATCTGTACGTTAGTTTCACCATCGTAAGTTGACATATCTAAGAAGATCATTCTGTAAGATTCCATTGGTAATCCAGACACTGGGTGTTTTGGACTATTCAATGCTCTTGCACCGTGATCAAATAAAGGCAAGTGTCTCACTGTTACAGTGTGACCATCAATGTGTCTGTATGAAGTGAAGAAACCACCTAACTGCAAGCTTGAACCTGACCCTGTAACAAAGTTAGAAGGATCTGTGTTCTTGATATAAGTACCAGAACTTAGTTCAGATTTCATTGCGTTATCGAATTCTTCCATACCACCTAAACCTGTAAACAATACAATGTTCATGTCTTGAGCATCAGAAGCACCATATAATGCATCTCTTACTACAGACTTGATTTTTGTAGCTGTTAATGTAGAGTAAGTATCTACGTTAGGAATTTGCTCTAATACACCAGAACCTAATGGAATTGGTTTTCCGTTGTCATCTTTCATGTGAATGATACCTTCAGAAGATCTGTTGTATTTAGAATACCAAAGAGCGTATTCAGTTTCTTCTTTCCATCTTAGCATGTGCTGATATTCTTCGAAGTCATACCATAGAGCAGTTTTTCTACCGTCTACGTTAAATTCAAAGTTTACAACTCTATCAGGAGCATTACCTTCATAACGGTAAGATTTTCTGATAAGAGAAATCTGGTTTCTCATTTTAGATGGAGCAACCCAGTTGCTTTCGTTACCAACTGATCCAGAGATCGCTGTTGGCGCGAATAATTGTACCCAGTTTTTACCAGCTACGTCAGATGATGAGATTGAATCAGACTCATCTGCAGTAACCAATTGTAGAGTGTATACCCACTGTCCACTTGCGTTTTCATATGGATCTTCCATAACTCTCGCCTGGATTCCGTTTTCACTTTCAATAATGTATTGTTTGATAAACCACTTGCTATCAAATGCTACTTTAAATCTTGTGTAATTTGCACCTGATCCAGAAACTAGTGAACTAGATCTAACTGCTTTGTTTAGTCTACCCATTACTGGATAATCGTACTCAATGTCGTTGATATACTTTACTGAACCAGTTCCTTCAGTAAGAAAAGAAAGAGGGAATCTCTTGTCTTCTTTTCCTGCCAAGTGAGTGATCACAGGTGAAAGTACATCAGGCTGAGTAAGAAGAGCGCTCGCTAACGAGTTCTCATCTGTCATTCCTTCAGCGTTGAAGAAATCTTCGTATAAACGAAGTCTTTTTGCGTTGTCTGCTGCCATGATAAATAAATATTAAAGATTAAAAATTAAAAAATTTGCGTTTACCCTAATAGCTTGTCTAAAGTTGGAATATTAGGTCGTCCATTACTAGACTTGTTATATCCTCCTTTATTGCCTTTCATTCTTCTAGAAGCAGTTGGCTTGCTTGATTTTAATTTAGCCTTCAAACTTGCCGCTTGCTTTGTATTTACTTTGGCGCTTACTAACTTAGATATGTCAAGACCCTTATACATAAGGTACTCCATTGCTAATATGGATTCTTGATCTAGTTTTTCTCTATCTATAAGTCGTTGGCTTCTCCCTTTGTTATCAACTGGTGTTGCCATCCAACTATAAAATCTTTTTTTGTCACTCTCAGGAATTGTAAAGTCTCTTAGTCTACCCTTATTAATGATAGATCCAATCTGACCCCAAGTCTCTTGAGTCTGTCTTGCAGTTTCTTGAGCTTGCTCTTGCTGTTGTTTTACTAAACTTTCTTTTTCTTTGACTTGATGTGCTGCTAATTTCTTAACTGCTCTTTCTGAGTTCTTAAGTAAAAGTCCAGCGTCTTCATAATCTTGAATAGCTTCTGAAATTTCCTCTGCCTCAAATCCCTGCATTTGCATAAAGCTTTCTACTACTTTACGCTGCATTCCTTTGTCGTCTTTGTTCAATTGCAGCTTTCCGAAATCTATTTCTTTTGCTGCTACTTTAAAGAACTTATCTGGATCTCCACCAGACACTCTGTAATTTAAATATTCCTGAATATCAGGAAATGATTGAAACACAGATTGAAATTGCTCTTCTGCAATTTTTTCTGCCATAGCCTTTGTTAAATTAGCTATGCCATCGTAGTCATCTGCAAACTCTCCTTCAATATCATATCCCATTCTTTCTTTTAATGTAGATATAATAGTTGCTTCTTCTTCTTCTGTTTCAGTCTCTGATTCTAATGCATCTGCAGCTTCTTGCAAATCATCATTAGGAGCTTCTGCTTCTGTGTCATCCTCTTGAATTTCTTCTGAGGTTTCTTCTGTAGTTTCTTCAACTGTTTCATCAGTTGTGGGAGTTTCAGTTTCTACGGCTTCTGGTGTTTCCGGTGTTTCTTCTGTAGATTCTGCTGCTGGTGTTGGCTGATCATCTAAGAGTGCGCTAACACTAATCTTGGATAAATCTAAATTGTCTTCTTTACTCATGTCAAAAATAATTAAATTATACTAAATTTCTATACATAAAGATCTATAAGCACGATGTGTTTATATAGGGTCTTTTTATGTTTGTTTCTTACTTAATGCCTTCTTCTGAAGGTCTAATTTCTTGTTTTCAAGGCGTTCTTTTGATTGCATTTCTCTTTCTTTCTGTGAAAGTTTCTCTCTTTCGATTCTAACTTTCTCAAGATCTACTGCATCATTAATGCCATTGTTATTCATATCCTGGTCTACAGTCTTCGCTGCTATCTCAAGTTCTTTAACTTCGATTTTGTTATCTCTGTCTAATTGATTTTGAGTAGCTTCAAAGTCTTGAGCTGCTTGCGCGGCTGCTGCCTGAGCTTCAAGTTGTTGCGATTGCATTTGTTGAGCCTGTTGTTGTTGAGCTTGTTGTATTGCTTTTTCAGCAGCATCAACCTCATTAAGCTTTTCTTTAATTTGTGCAAAGTTGCTAGAGTCTAATATCTCTGCAATTGTACCAGGTTGTGATCCATTTTGAGCAAATGATAATGTAAGCTGTTTAAGCTGTTGTATTTTATCATTCTCAATAGAGTTGTTTTTAACAAACACTCCGTATTCTGCTTCTTGGAATAACTCAGCATCTATATCTAGTATAGCCTCTCTGTAGTCTCCGGTAATGTATTGTGTTTTCTTACCGTCTTTCCAAGCAACTTTGGATGTATCAAGAAGTCCATTAAACTCTCTTTCTACATATTTATCGAAACGTCTAAACAATTCTTCTGTCATTACCGAGCTTTGGAAGACTGCTCTCTCTGTGGCTCCAATACCATCAGAAGCTTGTACTTGTCCTTTTCTCTGTCTAGAGATTCCTACAAGTTCTTCCCACTCTTGTTTAACAGACTGAAGCAACTGGAACTGAGCGGCTATGTATTGCCCTAAACTCATATCCAATACTTGGAATTGATTAAACGTAACAGCTTCCCCTCTTTTACCTTCTGCTGTGGAATCTATAAATGCATACCCCATAGCATCAGCATAGTACATAAACTTCTCTTCGTCCCAACCATGTCTTTTAGGAATGGTGTTCATTTCCATTAACATGATCTTGTCTTTGTTTTTAGCAATGGACAGCTCTAGTCTATAGTGGAAGATATTATATAGGATTTGGTAGGGTAACCCCATCGAAACGATTGATATTTGATCTGAATGTCGATTAGAGTAGATACGACCGTTATAAGGGAGTTTACAAACGGACAAGTTTGACATTTCGTTTCTTTGTACTTGATGAGGTCGAATATTAACGAAGATATCTCCATCTATTCTATACCCTTCCCAAACCTGATTAACCCAATAATATTCTACAGATTCTTGTGCGTCAGAATCTACTTTGTATTTTTCATCTACAATCATTTGCTGCTCTTGTCCTACCTCATCGTAATAAGTTAAGATACCAATTCTAGCAAATGATTTCCATACTACATGTAGTACTTCTGCAAACCTTTCTGTATCCATAGATCTAGAATCACGATTAAACGGTGATAATATACCATTCATCGTTTTACCACTAGGGTTTTCTAGTCTATCTATTTCATCTGGTTTTAGTACATCATAAAAAGAATCAACAATAGCATTTACACTCATCAGCTTTCTTCTGATTGCCCAATCCCCATCTTCAATAAATTGAATGTCTGGAGATTTTTCGTAATCAAGATCAAGCGGAGATACTATTTCGTATTCTACTTCATTCATACAAATATCTTTATATGAATAGACTTCACCAGATACTAACCAATCAAAGAATCCCGTCTGTAAATGATCAGGTAGTTCTAGTTTATCTATCATATAGTCCAGGGCTTCTTGTCCCATAATAGCTCTTGCATCTTTGTAGTTAGTAAGAATTTCTTCTTTTAACTCTTCTAGTGGCATTTGCTCTTGTGAAGGTTCCCCGGTATTCATACCCATTTCGTTAAGTTCATTAATAAACTTTTGCTCTAGGTATTTTTTAAGTTCTTGTTGTAATAGTTTTTGTTGGTTATCCTTCATGTCTGAGTTACGGATAACAACTTGATGCGCAAAAGGACGTTTAGATTTTTCTCCTAATAATAAATCTACAACAGGTTTAATAATGTTATAGCTTCTTAGTTTAGCAGGAAATCCTTTTACTTTATGTTTTTCGGAATTGTAGGGATTGATTACATAGTTGTAATCCGCTTCTACTAAATTTCCGTTATATGCGTCGTAGTATTTATGCAATGCAGCTTTATGCTGACTAGAAAAAGAACTTCTGTCAATAAAAGCTTCTATTGTATTTTTCCCCCACTCTTTAGTCTTTCGACTACGAGGAATTTTTTGTTTTGGGATTCTACTCATATCTTTACAAAACTACGTAAAAAATCTCCGATTAAAAAAAGAATCTTCTGTTTGATCCATTTCTGCCTCGAACTCTTTATTATAGAGATCTTTCATGTGAAACATACCAACTAATAGAGACGACACACGGTCAAAATTCCCTTTAGTATTGTATTTAATTAATTCATCTATTAATGCAATATCATAGATATAATGCAAGTTTAGCTTTCTTTCTCCGTTTTCTTGCTGTCCTCTTGGTGTTTTTAACCAATCACGCAAATATATTTCTGCCTGGTTCTTTCTTTGCTTTGATCCCATAGATGTACCATAGGCTCTATTCAATTTTCGTATTCTAACACCTGATGTTTTATCAAACAACTCTGCCTCTGGTAATAGGTAATGCAGAAGTTTCTTTCGTTTTGCATACGGTATAACTTCTCCTCGATCATTCTCAAATCCTATGCGTGCATTGTAATATTGTGCTAATAGAAACAAATTATAATTATACTCATCCTGTGATTCTGGTCTTCCTACATATGAGGCTACAATCATATCATCAGGCTTTGACATATTGTTAATTCGTTTCATAACATATGCAGAACCAAGTGATGCACCAAACCCATCTGATCCATAGGGGTCATGAACAATAAAATATAAATCATCTGGTATTGCTTCTTGTTTGTAAGCCGGCGATTGATATACAACTACAGCTCCTGTAGAATCATCTGTTTTATTTAATGGAAACTTTTCTATCGGGCGCACGCGCGGGTCAGGTCTAAACTCTATACCTTCGGGCGCTTCTACTAACACTCCAGCTACAGCCATTTGTTTATGCAATCCAGTTCTCATTAACTGGTTACGCCAATCAACTAACGATGCTCCAGGAAACATATTACCTCTTTGTTGTAAGAATGCTTCTTTAGGCATCCAAGGATATTCCGTAATATATTTATCTAATGTAGAGGCATCTTTAGCTTCTCTTTTAAGCTGATCTCTTTTTGCTTCTTCTTCTTGTTTTGCTTGTTTAGATAAAGAGTTACCGTCTTTATCCATATATCCAATTTTATTCTGATAGGATGGAAAAAAGAAACCACAATTACTTCCTTGTGCTCCTTCATCCCAGATATTATCAAATGGATATAGATCATAAGCTTCAGGATTATAAAACATAGATTCAAAATCTATTGTACCACCATCCATATCACCACCTGTTCCAAACAATACAATCTGACCAGTAACTACACCACCATCTTCCACACAGGGACGTGTTGCAAGATAAGATGCTTTTAAGTTATCAAAAGCTCCACACTCTTCAAAGATTACAAGACTTGCATCTTTTCCCCTTGCAGCATCTGGATTATCTTTAAATGTAATTGCCTCTACCTCAGACTTATAGCCCTTTTCTACAGGTTGTTTGTTAATGTATTCAAGATAGCTAGCACGTTTATGATTAATCTTATCTACACCCTGTCTTCTTTTTTGCCATCCTGTATGCTCATTTAAAAAGTTCATGTAGTCTGTAACCATGGTCATAATACCTTTTGGATACAAATACTTTTTATCATGCGCACATAGTAGCGTGTAAGAATTCTTTGTTGTGTTGTATATGTTAGCGGCGATTGCAGCATTCTTGTATGAGAAACCTTTACGCCTAGCTTTAGCAACTATAAGATGCTTGCCTTCGGCAGCGGCTTTTTCCATAGCGTGGAAATACTCAAAGTCACCATCCCAGAATCCAGGAAAAGAAACCGTCTTAAAACCACCTGCTTTTTTACCTTCTACAGCTTCAGTTAGTTTTATTTGACAAAAATTCATGTAAAAATAATGATGTCCTGTGATACGTACATCTCCAACTGTATATCCTTCTCGGCATCTTCTTAGTTGTTCGTACCAGTACTCATAGTAAGGCGCACTACCTGGAGGGTCTCCGCAGTATAGTCCGTATTTTAGAAATTTTAATCCTTCTCTTCTAAACTCATTTGTGTTTACAAACATTTTAATCTTTTGTAATTTTTCTTTTTTCTTGTGTATAATCCTTTCGATCCATAGTATGCTTACCGTCTTTTACTGTAGATATGACTAAATAAAAACTTTCACCATGTTCGTATTGGTAGTGACAATATTCTTTTAAACCTTTTAGATCTGATTCTCTTTCAATAGTACCGCTGAAGTTTTTGCCTTCATTGTCAGGATACATAAAATGCGCAGCTCCGTAAGGAACGTGTTCCGGCTCTGGAACTTTAGGCATTTCTTTATAAATAATAGTAGTTGCTCCACATGCAGGGCAAAACTTTTCTAGTAATACATTGCCCTCATTAACCTCTGTTATGTTGAGGTAGCTCTGCTCACATTTACATAGTTGATCTGAATTTGCAGTTAATTGAATATTTTCTTTCATTGTTTTATATTAATCTTCGAATAAACCTTTTGTTCCTCCTCCTCGGATCTTAGATTCATTAGCCTCTTCTTTTTTAACCTTTTCTTCTAGAGAGTTAATAGTGTCAATTGCTTTTGGCAGTTGTTCTGATACTTCCAAAAGTCTTTTTACATCTCGCATTATACTTCCAACATCTTTATCTTCATCTCCATCTACAGTATCTAAAGCTATTTGTATTTGCTCGTTTAAAGCGTTTATAACTTTTGATGAAGTTAGTAAACCTTCTTTAATTGCTTTTAATGCTGATATTGTAGGTGTTCGCTGCAAGTTATTGTACTTGTCCATCCCTCGTTTAACATCATCTGTGATAGCGGTATCAATCTTGAGGTCTTCAAGGAGTCTTCTTTTTCGCTCTGCTTCTGGGTATATTGAATAGGGCGATCTGTAGTCGCACATAAAATATATGAAGGAGAGATACTTAAATGCGGTTCTTTTTTTTCTGTCTTTGTCATTTACTATTATTTTTTTGAACTCAGGTATGATTCTAGCCTCAGTCTCTATTACTACTTGGAAATTTTCTTCTCTGAAAAGTTTCATGATTTAAATTTTTAACTCTATTTGGATTACAATGGAATAAACCAAAGTAAGGAAGTCTTATACCTTCGAATTCACCTTTACCCATTCGGTACGCTACATACTCGAACTGTGATTCAATGATGGACTTCAACTCTTTAGTTGTTCCTCCCATTTCATCTTTAATTTCTTTTATCAGTTTTTCTTTGATCTTATTCTGTGCCATTACCTAGAATTATTATTCTTATGGAATTTATGTGAAAACTGTTTTTTCTTCTTTCTTGACAATGCGTATTCGATTTCTTGTTCTAGCTGCACATCGTTCAAATAAGAAAAATCTTCTTTAACTGATCTTTTTTTTGATTTGTTGCGTCCCACTATTCCTTGTATTTAATATAGTATCTGATCATCCATTCGTCAGTATAGTCAGGAACCGCGTAAATATCGTAGTCAAAATCAATACCAAGTTTAGTAAGCTCCACCTCCTGAATTTCGATGAACGTGAAGACTGCTTCCAGCGAATTAACCGCGACTTCAATAAAATACTCATTACTCTGCATGTATTTGGAATTCAAAACTTAAAAGATAACTTACTAGAGTTGTGTCTTCTTCAGGAACTCTAAATACCAGTGGATGAAAAGAATACTTTCTAGTTTCTTTATCATACAGTAGTACATTTTTATCTTTTAATGCTTTGATTGCATTATTCAATACTGCTCTACTCCACCCCAGTTCTGAGGCAGCCTTTATACGATTGTCTTTTGTACATGGATTGTTTTTATCTATGCTAGATAAAACATATACGACATCTAATTCAGTCTTTGTTAATTTGAGTAATCCGTTAATTGCTGATAGGTAATCTCTTCGGATTCTCTTTTTAGTTGTTGGAATTTGTATCTTCATTGTACTTGATTACTTTTTCTATTTTTCTTGATAGCCTTTTAGCCATCAATTGTCTAACATTCTTTAAGAGAAGAATGATACATTGGTTTTCTGCACTGAAGTTCTTTTTTTGCAAAGTATAAAAACGATCAATAAGTATATTAATTACTTCTTCATTCGTAGTCCCTTCTTGAAATGTACCTGCTAGCTTCTCCGTAAACTTTATAGTTTGGAATCGTTCGTTATCTGAAAAGTCAGTAACTTGATATTCGACTCCTGGTTTAATTATTTTCATTGATTTCTTTTTTTGCCTTAATAATCGTGATGTATTGTTACAAATATATCAAGAAATCATATAAAACGAAAGAATCTTTTATGAACACGTGTATAATAGGGAGTTTTTGTTATAAAATAATAGAATCTATCGTAGTTATTAACAATTAGTCTTTATTTATTAACTTGAAAAGTGATAACACAAGTGATAACAAATTTATTATAAAATGTAGGTTTATAATCAGCGTTAGGTAGTTCAGCTGGTTAGAATGCCTGCCTGTCACGCAGGAGGTCGCGGGTTCGAATCCCGTCCATCCCGCCAATTTAAGCTGTTTTTATTTGTGTTACTCTAAAAGTGATAACACAGATGAGAACAAATTTCAAACTTCCTAAAGTTAGGAACTATAAAAGATCCTTTATAGAAATAGCATACATAGGTTCGCCAAAACGAGAACGAGTGTACAATGGCTCTATCATAGGTTTGCATATTTATCCTAACAGACAAAAAGGAACAGAAAGGCTTAGACAACTAGAAATACTTCGGGATGAACTTACTACATGTATGATGAAAGGCTGGAAACCATCTGATGGTAAATATGAACGTGTACAAGATAACGTACTTATTTCCGTACTTAATTCTGTACTTCTTAGAATAAAACAATCCTACGGCAGACAGCATATAGACTCTCTAAACCTGACGTTAGGAAGGTTTAAAAAATTTCTTACTTCTAAACAGATGACTGTGAGCGCTTTGACTCTTGATCATATTAGATCTTTCCTGGATACCTTTGATTCACCCTCAAAATATAATCGTAACCGAAAACATTTGTCTATTCTTCTGAATAAAGCTAACATCCACTTGATTACTCCCAAAAGTATTCCTAAACTAAAAGAACGTAAAGAAATCCCTACTCCATTTACTGAAGATGAGTTAATTACACTTCTGGATTGGCTTAAGATAGAAGATTACGAATTATATCTATGTGTAAAGATTATGTACTTTACTTTACTAAGACCTCACCAAGAGATAAGAAAACTTAAAATTCTTTACATAACACAAACGCACATATCTGTGCCCAAAGGATTTACTAAGAATGGTAAAGGACGTAAGATCCCTATAAACAAAGAACTTGCAGATGAACTGCTCAGTTTTACATACAATGTACCCGGCACACTAAACCTTTGGTCGCAAATGCCTAAACACTATGATAGAAACTATTTTTTACAGAAATGGAAAAGACTAAAACCTATAATGCTAGAAAAGAACATTGTTAAAGACAATCAGAAACTCTATAGTGTAAGACACTCTGCTGCTGTAGCTCTATATAACAAAACCCAGAACTTGCAACTAGTCTCTACAGTTATGGATCACTCTAGCATTAGAATAACTATGGATTATTTAAAAACACTTAATGTGCACATGGATAATCTAAAGATAGAAGATATGCCTACTCTTTAAGTTCGGATAATTCTAAAACCTTGTCTACTAAACTACCTGGTGTTTGTTTCATAATAGAAACCCAAAACTCTGAATCTAATTCGTAAATAATTTTACTCATTTCTACCCAAGCTCTTTCTGTAGCCTCTTTAGTCTTTAGATCTAGTGGTGTACCAGTTCCTAAATTAGCCCAATTAGTTGCATTACGCTCTAATACTTTGTCAATTGCTTTTCTAATCTTTTTGTTTGTTTGGTAGGGTGTTTGGTTTACTCCTGCTTTTCTCATGATTTAAATTTTAACAAATCCTCTCGAACGAGGTTTTCTATTAGCTGAATTCTTTCTTTGTTTTCGTTTTTAGAATAGTACAAAGGATTAACTATGTATGTACCGCGTTTATCTCCGCGAATAAGTAAGTTCTTTTTTACCAATGCATGAAATGCACGTTTGATTGTTGCGTCCTGGTAGACTGTTTCGAAACCACTTACTTTGTAAATGATGTCTTTGAAGTTGTCTCTAACTTTAGCATTAGAAAAAACTATATTATTAGAATCCATTCTCTCGCACAAGTAATCAATCAAATCACGAGGACATGCAGCTAGACCAGCTAGTGCATACATGCTACCGTGGTATCGTCTTGTACTTCTGCAGGGAATACTTTTGTATTTGTAAATAGGAACGGTGATTCCGTCCTTATGCTTTATACCTGTCATGTACTTTATTTTGTAATTCTTCATCTACTCTATTATGACTAAACCTTTCAGTTCACCGGAGCTAGAATATATTACTTCTATGTCAACATGCTCCTTTGCTTCCTTTTGTTCAAATACTACTTTTATGTAACCCCCTGCTCCACCTATTTCAAGTAGTGACCAGTCATTCATTTACCAAAAATAATAAAAATAATCCTTGCACAATATAATTTCGTTTCTTATATTCAGATTTGTTGATAAGTTAGGTACACCTCAGTCACCTTTAAGGTACATCTCAGTCATCTATAAAACACCATAACTTACTATTCCATAGCGCATTAGCCTATTTTCTATTCCTATTATATAGACTCTTATGTGTCTTTATCTAAATTATAATTACTAGTTTACTGTTGTTTAAATAAAATATTCTTCTGTATATTGCACAACTCAGTTGAGAATCTGATTAATTTTCTACACTTCAAACACACCCTTTGTTGGATCAGGCAAACTAAGACTCCCATGAAAAGCAGTATCACCTTTGAATCTTTCGGTAGACCTCAGATATTATACTTACATGGTAGCACACAGTTTAAATAGTTAAAGATTCAGGAAGAGGTCTACATAGTAAGCCCTATAGTTAAACGGATATAACAAAACTCTTCTAAAGTTTAGTTCCAGGTTCGATTCCTGGTGGGGCTACAAAATTCTAAAAAAATTTTCCATATCTAAAATTGTGAATGCATAGACCACCTAATGTAAACTCCCCCTCCTAAATATGGCGGAGGAATGGTCCCCGCTGAAACTAATATCACTTGAATTATGGAAAATGTATTAATTATTGCTAATGTTACTGACATTCGTCAGGACAAGAACGGAAACGATTATTTCTTAGTAGCTACATCTGGTTACTTCGACAAAGATGACACTTATGTTATGGGTAGATCACTCTTCTTAAGAGATGTGGATAACCACGGTAAGTTCAAAGTTGGCGGGAAGATCGTTGCTGAGTAGATTATGGGGAGCCTTCGGGTTCCCTTTTTATAATAGAACGTGAATGGTTAAACATTACGCAATAGTATTGCAGTGTGGGTCCATGAATCCACCACGTTCTACTGTCCTGTACTTATTAAACAACAACCTACTGTACAACTCACACAACCTACTGTAATCTCCAACAAACAACTTGGGTTATGTGTGTGTTTACAACAACCAGGCACATACAATACATTTCACCTCTATTTAACAGCACAACACAGTTCTGACTATTAATTATATAGACATTATTCTGTTCTGTCCTTAAATAGCACCATACAATACATTACAATAATCACCCTTTAATTTACAATTACATGAAGTTATTTGCATCAATCTTACAAAGATATGGTGAGGATACAGTTCTAGGATGGACTGCTATACTTGTTATGTCTAGTCTATCAGGTATCCTAATAGTGATACTTAATTTGTTTAACCTTTAATACTTTCATCACATGAATAAACCAACATCATTAAAATACAAGCATCACATCTTATTAGATACAGGTGTAGTGTGTGTTCACTACCACGACAGTAGTGAAATCAAAGTGTATAGTGACTATCGTAAGTTTGCTATAGATCATCCTCAACCCGCTTATCAGCACTCACAGTTCTGGACTAAAGTCAAAGCTTATCTACAT
>Ga0228633_1000105_pt1 | contig 21635 bp, 23 predicted proteins | sample 41DmetaG_FD_182703 | JGI IMG/M metagenome (GOLD analysis project Ga0228633, IMG submission 182703) | Seawater microbial communities from Monterey Bay, California, United States - 41D | ecosystem: Environmental > Aquatic > Marine > Coastal | place: USA: California | collected 2016-11-13
TAGGCGATGCTTTATCAGCTAGAGGTATAACGGTAAGTGGTGCACAAGGGACATATGTTGCTGAGTCACTTTTGGAGAATTAAAATAAATTTCGTATATTGATAACAAATAAAATAATATTATGGGCATAGAAACAGGACAAACATATCCAAAATCAAGAAAATTAGTAAAAACAGATGGTACCATTGCTTATACATGGGATGGTAAATTGCATAATTGGGATGGACCCGCTTTAATACCCGAGGGTAATGAAAAAAAAGCAGAATACTATTTGTATGGGTTTCAAAAAGATAAAGAGGATTGGAAAGAAATGAGACGTCAAAGAGAAGGTATTCCTTTTTATAAAAATCAATCAATGAAAAATTTATTATCCGATTATAGAAATTAAGATATGAAAATAGGTTTATGTGGTACAATGAGTGTAGGTAAAACTACATTAGTAAATGCTTTAAAAGAAACAAAGCAATTTAAAGATTATATGTTTAGAACAGAGCGTTCTAAATACTTGATGGAACAAGGTATTCCACTCAATACAGATTCAACATTAAAAGGTCAAACTATATTCTTGGCTGAACGTTGTGCTGAATTAATCCAAACTGATATCATTACAGATAGAACAGTTCTTGACGTTATGGCTTTTACAATGAATGCTAAGTCAATAAACCATCAGGATAAAGAAGCATTTGAAACATATGCTAGTGAATTTGTTAGAGAATATGATTATATTTTTTATATATCTCCTGAGGGTATTCCGGTTGAAGATAATGGTGTTCGTGAAACAGATGAGCATTATAGAGATTTAATTGATTTTACTATTACTACACTTATTAGAAAACATGGACACAAAGCTGGTAGTTTAGGAGTACTATCAGGATCAACAGAAGATCGAATACAACAAATATTAAAGTTTACTAATCTTTAACATATTTATAACAAAAACATACTCTAATGAAAAAATCAAAATTAGCTTCTTTTATTAAGGAAGAAATTATAAGTATCTTAGCTGAGGATAAATCAACCCAACAAGATATTAAAGATACTGAAGAACTAACAAAAGCAACAGCTGAATTAGCTAAAGTAAAAAAGGAAGCTGGTATCGAAGAAGGAGCAATAGACCCAGCTGAATATGGTGATATAGGTAAAGGATACTTATCGGGTTTTAATAAACCACATAGTTTAAATGATGATGATTTAGAAACTCTTGGGCGTAGAATTGTAAAACAATTATATAAGGGTGATTTTAAAGCTGCTAAAGCTAAATTTATAAAAGAAGATTTAAAAGAAGATGAAGATAAAGAACCATCTAAATCAGATCTTAAAAAAACAAAAGGTTTAGCTAAAGCAAAAGAAGAACTTGCTCAATTAACTAAACAAATGAAATCTTTAGCTCGTAAATATAAAGAAGCTGAAGGTGAAGAAAAAGATAAAATAGTAGCTGATCTTAAGAAAAAAACAAAACTTAAGAAAGAATTAAATGCTATTATAGATAAATAAATAATAAAATGTTATGTTTAAATGGTTAAGAAAAAATTATCACTTATTTGTAATTATAGGAGCTTGTATTTTAGTCTTTAGGTTTTTAAATGATAAAGAAAAATATATAGATAAATACAATTCCCAAATAAATGCATTAGAACAAAAAGTTGATTCGTTACACCATATTAATAACGATTTAACCTTTAAAATTGATACATTAAACGTACAAATAGGTAAATTAGATCAACAAATAGATCTTAAAAATAATAAAATAAATAACCTTAGATATGAAATTAGCACAAAGGTGGATGCTGTCGATAATTTTAATGATAGTGAGCTTGAACAGTTTTTCACAGACCGTTACAGACAGTACTTCGATTCAATTAAAAAAGCCAATAGCCAAATTAGTAATTAAAGACCTTATTAAAGGTGATGGGGCTAAAAAGGAATTAGTATTATATGGTGATAAAATTAAATTATTTCAAGAAAAAATAATTTTAAAAGATAGTATTATATTTAACCTAAATGGTAAAGTAAACAATTTTAATTCTATATTAACTACTAAATCAGATCAACTATCTTTATCCCAAGAATTATCTAAAAAGTTAGAACAGGATTTAAAAAAACAAAAATTTAAAAATAAACTAACAACGGGTGCTGGGATATTAGCAGTTATAGTTACTGCAATATTGGTAAAATAATATGTCTGATTTAAAAAAAGTAATACGTCAAGAATATCTAAAATGTGCTACAGACCCAGTACATTTTATGCGTAAATACTGTTATATACAGCATCCTCAACGTGGTCGTATACAATTTAATTTATACCCATTTCAAGAAAAAGTATTAACGTTATTTCAAGAAAATGACTATAGTGCTATATTAAAGTCTAGACAATTAGGTATATCTACATTAGCCGCAGGTTATTCTTTATGGTTGATGACCTTCCACAAAGATAGAAACGTACTGGCCTTAGCAACAACACAAGCAACCGCTCGTAATTTAGTAACTAAAGTACAATTCATGTGGGAAAATTTACCCTCATGGCTTAAAGTAGATTCAGCTGAAAATAACAAATTATCACTTCGATTAGTTAATGGTTCAAAAATACAAGCAAAATCATCTAATGCTGATGCCGCACGTTCGGAAGCAGTATCATTATTAATAATTGATGAAGCTGCCTTTATTGACAACATTGCTGAGACATGGGCCTCTGCACAACAAACCCTAGCAACGGGTGGTGGAGCTATAGTATTATCTACACCTTATGGTACAGGTAATTGGTTCCATCAAACTTGGGTTAGAGCTGAAGCAGGTGAAAATGATTTCTTACCAATAAAATTACCTTGGTTTGTACACCCTGAAAGAGACCAAAAATGGAGAGATGCTCAAGATGCTTTATTAGGTGACCCTAGACTGGCAGCACAAGAATGTGATTGTGATTTTAGCACCTCTGGTGATATAGTGTTTTATAATGAATACTTAGAATTTTATGAAAAATCCCATATTAAAGAACCTATGGAAAGGAGAGGAGCAGACCAAAACTTATGGGTTTGGGAATCCCCAGATTACAGTAGGGACTATATGGTAGTAGCAGATGTTGCTCGTGGGGATGGAAAGGATTTTTCAACGTGTCATGTAATAGATGTTGAGAATAATGTTCAAGTAGCAGAATATAAAGGACAATTAGGTACTAAAGAATTTGGACATTTATTAGTAGGATTAGCTACTGAATACAATGAGGCAATGCTTATTATAGAAAATGCTAATATTGGTTGGGCAACTATACAAGTTGCAATTGATAGAGCATATCCTAACCTTTACTATTCACAAAAGAGTGACTCCCGTAATGCTGATTCGTATTTTGACAAATATCAAGACCACTCAAAAATGGTAGCTGGTTTTACTATGTCATCTAGAACACGCCCTATGGTAATAGGTAAGTTCCAAGAGTATATAGCAGATAAAGGAGTAACAATACAATCAAAGAGATTAGTAGAAGAAATGAAAGTGTTTATTTGGAAAAATGGTAGAGCAGAGGCCCAAACAGGATATAATGATGATTTAGTTATGGCTTTTGGTATAGCAATGTACATCAGAGATACAGCACTTATCCAAAGACAACGAGGTTTAGATGCAACTAGAAATGCATTAAATAATATATCAGTAAATAGAACTTCATATCAGGGTGGGTATTTTTCTCAAGGAAGTGATAACCCTTACCATATGCCCACAGAAAATGGAAATGAAGATATAAGTTGGTTAATTAAATAATATTTATAATAATAATAATATAATGGCAGATAAGAATTTATTTAGTAGATTACAAAGATTATTCTCAACAGACGTAATTATTCGTAATGTTGGAGGAGATCAAGTAAAGGTAATGGATAGTAATCAAATCCAATCTAATGGAGAATTACAAACAAACTCTCTTATAGATAGATTTAATAGAATATATTCTACAAACCCAACATCTTTATATGGCTCACAGTTTAACTTTAACTACCAATACCTCAGACCACAACTATATTCAGAGTATGATGTAATGGATCAGGATGCTATTATTGCTTCGGCTTTAGATATTATAGCTGATGAATCTACTTTAAAAAATGATATGGGAGAAGTATTATCTATACGTTCTTCTAATGAAGCAGTTCAAAAGGTATTATATAATTTATTTTACGATGTTTTAAATATTGAATTTAATTTATGGCCTTGGGTTCGTCAAATGTGTAAGTATGGTGATTTTTTCTTAAAATTAGAAATAGCCGAAAAATATGGAGTATATAATGTTATACCACATACAGCGTATCATATTGAAAGACAAGAAGGACAAAACGTAGAAAACCCAGCTGAAGTAAGATTTAGGTATAACCCTGATGGTTTAGTAAGTCCAAGTTCGGGAATGTATAAAACACCTCACCAACAAGATAATTCTAATGGTATCTATTTTGAAAATTATGAAATGGCTCACTTTAGGTTAGTTGGTGATACTAATTATCTTCCTTATGGACGTTCATATATTGAACCAGCTAGAAAATTATTTAAACAATATACGTTAATGGAAGATGCAATGTTAATTCACAGAATTGCTCGTGCCCCTGAAAAACGTATATTCTATATGAATGTTGGTTCTATTCCTCCTAATGAAATAGATGCATTTATGCAGAAAACTATTTCGAATATGAAACGTACTCCACATATGGATAAAAATGGGGAGTATAATTTAAAATATAACATGCAAAACATGATGGAGGATTTTTATATCCCGATTCGTGGTAATGATCAAACAACAAAAATTGATACTACTCCTGGTTTAACTTATGATGGAATTCAAGACGTTGAATACTTAAGAGATAAATTATTTGCTGCTTTAAAAGTACCAAAAGCTTTCTTAGGATATGATGAAAATATAGAAGGTAAAGCAACATTAGCAGCTGAAGATATTAGATTTGCTCGTACCATTGAAAGATTACAACGAATCATGGTATCAGAATTAAACAAAATAGCACTAGTTCATTTATATTCTCAAGGGTATAGAGATGAAGCATTAACTAACTTTGAGTTATCAATGCAAACCCCATCAATTATATTTGAGCAAGAAAAAATTGAGTTAATGAAGTCTAAAACTGAATTAGCTACATCACTACTAGAAAAAAATCTACTCCCAACTGATTGGATATATGATAACATATTCCACCTGTCAGAAGATCAATATGATGAATATAGAGACTTAATTCGTCAGGATTCTAAACGCAAATTTAGAAATGCTCAGATTGAGGCAGAGGGTAATGACCCAGTAGAAACTGGTAAATCATATGGAACCCCTCATGATTTAGCATCATTATATGGTAAAGGAAGAATGACATCAGATCCTGCTAACGTACCTACGGGATACAATACAGATTCGGATTTAGGTCGTCCTAAAGATGGTATTACTAATTACGGAAAGCAAAATAATAATTTTGGTAAGGACCCATTAGGAACTAAACGTATGAAAGATACTGATAAAAACGATTCATCTAATAGTAGAACAGATACTAATAAATCAGGTTTAGCCTTAGAAAATGCTCAAGTAACTTTATTGAAAAATAAAGATATGTTTAAAAAAATGAATGAAAAGGTATTAATCTTTGAACAAGATAAAGATGATAGTACACTTTTAGATGAAAAACAATTAAAGGAGTAAAAAATCTCCAATATTTATAAATAAATATATTTTTTGATGAAAATAAAACACTCAAAGTACAAGAACACGGGCATCCTGTTTGAACTCTTGGTGCGTCAAATCACGGCAGACACATTAAAAGGGGGAGATTCTCCAGCTATTAATATATTAAAAGAATATTTTGTAAAAACTTCTTTAGGTCGTGAGTATAAGTTATATGAATCTGTATTAAAATCTGGTACTTTAAATGAAGGAAAGGCAAATATAGTAATTAGTACTATACTTGAATCTTCTAAAGGATTTAATCGTGCTTCTTTAAAAAAGCAAAAATATAATTTAATTAATGAAATTAAAAAACACTATGATTTAGATGTTTTCTTTGGTTCTAAGATTAAGAATTATAAAGAATTAGCAGCATTATATACCTTAATTGAAGGACATAATACAAAAGCTAATAATAACGTTAATCAAGTAATAGATAATAAAGTAACTATTTTAGAATATTTAACTAAACAAGAAATTAATTCAAAAGAAGTTAAAGAAGATATTCTTAAAGAATTTTCTACTTATGATAAAGATTTAAGAATACTTACTTATAAAGTTCTTCTAGAAAAATTTAATAGTAAATATGATAATTTATCTGTTGATCAAAAACAAATACTTAAAGAATTTATTAATTCTGTAGATTCAACTCCAAGTTTAAGAAGTTTTTATAATTCTAAAATTCAAGATCTTAAAGAATCATTAAATATTTTATCTAAAAATATTAAAGATATTCCAACTCAAATAAAAATTACAGAAATATCTAAATATTTAGTCCCTCTTAACAAAACATCAGGAGTAACCAATAATAATTTAGTTGATCTACTCCAATATTTTGAATTAGTAAAAGAAATAAAATCAGCAAATGGCGTACAAGTATAAACTTAAAGAAATAGAGGTAGGTGATACTAAAGTTACTGGAGGTGTAAAATCTGTAGTTACAGGTAAAGACCCCGAAACTGGTGCTATATCTTGGTCTATTGATTATGTTCCTAACTTATCTAAGCTAGTTGAAGATTCTATGGAATTAGCTAAAACTGCAAGAGGAGTGTATCAAAAAGCTAAGGATGATAAAAAATTTCTAGACATATACGAACAAGCAAAACAATTAAGAAATGTAATTCGTACCCATGTTAGAAATAACTACCCAGAAGATTATAAAAAAGCTGTTAGAGAAGAAGAAATAGATGAAATGTCTACTTCAAGTGGGGCGGGAGCATATCAAACCCCATATGCTTTTAAGATAAAAAAATCTAAGATTTTCAATGAAAAATAATATGTATAAGTATAAAATAACAGAACAACAAAAAACAGCGTCTGTTTATCAAGATTCCCGAATTAGGGCCTTTGATAATTTAGAAGCTAAATTAGATAGAATTAAAAAATTACTACGTCAAGCAAAAATAGAAACTATAAAAGCATATAGAGATCAACCTAATACATTTGCAGTAATAAAACCTACAGATATAATAGGAGATTATATAAACGATATTGAAACATTACTAAAATAAGAACAATGAAAAAATCAGAAAAACTATTCAAAGAATTAATTAATGAAAATTATATTGATCTTAAACCTATTAATAAAATAGAAGCTACACCAAAAACAACCTTTGAAAATAAATTTGCTGAATACTTAGCTGAAGAAGCTAAAGTAGAAGAAAAAAAGGTTACTAAAGAAGTAGAAGAAGTTGCTGAACACAATTTTGATTATAAAGACACAAAAAACCTAGATAACCAAAATGGTCAAGAAGTAATGAATGGCGTTTACTTTGAAGCAAAACAAAACCCAGATAAATCTATTGAAGAAATTAAAGAAATAGTATCTAAAAACTTAGATAAAGATAGCCAATATTATTTAAAAAATGCAGCTTTTGGAATTAAAGGTTTAGGATACCAAGAAGCAGAATTAGAAGAAGCAAGCGGTAAATATGCTGCCAGTGGATATTCAGATAAATTCAAGAAAGTAGTAAAAGAATCTTTAATGAACCCTATAACTCAAGTAGTTAAAGAAGAAGAAGTTCCTTTACCTATAGATGAAGAAGAAGAAGCTCCAAAAGCACCAAAAGCTAAAAGAATTAAAAAAGAAACAATTGATTCAAAATTAGCTGAAATTGGTAAAGAAGCAGAGGCAGTAAAATTAGAAGCTCAATTAGATTTTTTACATGATCATATTGCTGAAAAAGTAGATAGAGTTAATTCAATTCAAGAAGATGAAAACCTTAGCGAGTTAGTTGATAAAGCTAAAATGAAACAAATGCAAAAGGACATTAAAGAATTAGAGAAAAGAAAATCTAAAATGGAAAAAATCTATGAAAAATCTTGTGGTAAAAAATACCAAAAACAAGAAATGGTAGATGAAATGGATGATTCTTTAACTAACAATATTTAATATGGCTAAGCTAATAAAAATGTCCTCATCTAGTACTTACTATGCAGTAGATCTTACTGAAGAGCAATTAGCTGAATATAATAATAGTGAAGAGGGGGCAACTAATATTAAAAATACTTTAGATGCTACTCTAATGGAAGGATGGTGGAAAAATTCTGACCCTCAAGTAGTATATTATATACTAAACGATTAATATAATGAATAGATCACTCTTAATAGAAACAAATACCTTTAAAGTTAATCCTCTTCAGTTAACTGAAAATGTTAATAAAGAAACAGGTAATTTAATGGTTGAAGGAATTTTAGCAACCGCTGAAGTTAAAAACGGTAATGGGCGTTATTATTCTAAAGATCTATGGAATAGAGAAATGGCAAAATATGGAGAAGTAATTAAAGAAAGAAGATCCATGGGAGAATTAGACCACCCAGAATCTTCAGTAATTAATCTTCAAAATGTATCTCATTTAATATCTGATTTCTGGTGGGATGGAGATAATGTAATGGGTAAAATAGAAATATTACCAACCCCTTCAGGAAATATACTTAAAGAATTAATTAAAGCTGGTGTAACAGTAGGTGTTTCATCTCGTGGAATGGGTTCTTTAGAAGATAGAGGTGGTGTAATGGAAGTACAAGATGACTTTGAATTGTTATGTTGGGATTTTGTTTCAACTCCTTCTAATCCTGGTTCTTTTATGCATACTTTAAATGAAGGTAAAAATTCAATTACATATGATTATTCTAAAGTTAATAAAATAATACATGAAATCCTTTGTTCTAAAGGTTCTTGTCCTTTAACTTAAAAATATTTCCTCGGACGCTACCGACGGACTTAAAACATAGAGCGCTCTTTTGAGCGCTTTTTGTATTTTAATTTATTTTTATATATGTATGAACATAATACACCATTTCTTATATGGTGTCGAGAAAACAAATTAATTCTATTACGGTTCCTAATAACCGTATTTCACAAATTTAAATTTTGCGATTATGTCAAACAACAGAGATTTGCTCAAAGAAGCAATTGCTGACGCTAAATCGGTTAAAGAAACCGCAATAGCAAACGCTAAAGCTGCTTTAGAAGAAGCATTTACTCCTCATTTGAAATCTATGCTATCCGCTAAATTAGAAGAAATGGACAAAGATGAAGACATCGACGAAGGATACGATAAGTATGAAGAAGACGATGTTAAAGCTGAAGAAGTTACTACTGAATTAGATGAAGCTAAAAAAGAAGACAAAGAAGAAGTAAAGGAAGCTGAAGAAGTAGAAGAAGCTAAAAAAGAAGAGATTGACGAAGAAGTTAGTCTTGACGAATTACTTGCAGAACTTAATGAAACAGAAGAAGTAACAGAATCTGAAGAGATCGAAGAAGCTAAGGAAGAAATTGACGAAGCTAAAGATGACAAAGAAGAAGTTAAAGAATCTGAAGAAATTGAAGAATCTGAAGAAGTAACTGAAGCCGAAGAGGACGAAGCCGAAGATGGTGAAGCCGAAGAAGGTGAAGGTGAAATGGAAGAAGAAGAAATTGACCTAGAAGATATGTCAGAAGACGATCTAAAAGGATTCATTGAGGATGTAATAAAAGACATGGTAGAAGCTGGTGAATTAGAAGCTGGAGAAGAAATGGAAGTAGATGGCGAAGAGTCAGAAATGGATATGGATATCGAAGTTGAAGATGAAGCAGAAATGCCAATGATGGAAGAAAAAGATAAGGAAGAAGTAGAAGAAGCTAAAAAAGAAGACAAAGAAAAAGTAGATGAAAGTGAAGAACTTACAACTGCATTATCTGAAGTTGAGGAACTTAAAAAGGAACTTAACGAAGTTAACTTACTAAATGCTAAATTACTTTACACTAACAAAATCTTCAAATCAAAGAATTTGTCGGAAGGCAAAAAAGTTAAAGTGTTGAAAGCTTTTGATAAAGCATCAACAGTAAAAGAAGCAAAAGTTATTTTCGAAACATTAAACGAAGGAATTTCATCTATGATGACAAAACCATCAATTAATGAAGTAAAAGGTAGTGCTTCAAAAGCTGCAGGAATAGTTCCTAAAGCAAAACAGCCAATTGTTGAAAACGATGCATTTGCACGTATGAAAAAATTAGCTGGAATTATTTAAAAAATTAATAAAAACTTAAAATTTAAAAAAATGAGCTTAAATTCATTATTAGAAAGCGCAAACCCATACCACTCAGTACAGAGTGATGCCGCTAGATTGTCTAGCAAATGGGAAAAAACAGGTTTGCTAGAAGGTTTAGGTGGTACTCATAAAAACAACATGGGTATTATTCTTGAAAACCAAGCAAAACAATTAGTAGTAGAATCTTCTCAATCAGGTGGTGGAGTAGGTAATGGTGGTTCTTTTTCTCCAGGTGTTGGAGAACAATGGGCTGGTGTAGCTCTTCCATTAGTACGTAAAGTATTTGGACAGATTGCTGCTCAAGAATTTGTATCAGTTCAACCAATGAACTTACCTTCAGGTCTAGTATTTTATCTAGATTTCCAATATGGAACTGCAAAAGGTGACAAAGCCGTAGGTGATTCACTATATGGTGATGTTTCAGGATTTGCTTCAAACGGAACAGAAGGTGGATTATATGGTGCTGGAAGATTCTCATACTCAATTAACGAAACTGGATCTGCAATCTCTGGTGCTACACAAGCAACAGGATCATGGGCCGATGTTAATTTTGATTCTGACCTATCTGCATCAGTAGCTGCTGACGGTTTACGTAAAGTAACTTTCGCAGGACCAGCTGATTTTGATGCACAAGGTGTTAGAGGATTTATCCTTACAGGTGCTAATTTAGTAGCATCAGGTAACAAACCAGCATTTACATCTACAGATGGAACTAACATTTCATTTATTATTGACAAATCAGATGCTTCTTCTTTGACAGCAACTGGTGATTATGCTTTAGAGTATTCTTTCCAACCAAGAGACAACGCAAGAGGTGATTTCGAAGCTGGAAACGGAAGCTTAAACGAAGGAAATGCTGATCCAGGAATTTCAATTCCAGAAATCAATGTACAGATGAAATCATCTGCTATCGTTGCTAAAACTAGAAAATTGAAAGCTGTATGGACGCCAGAATTCGCACAGGATTTAAATGCATACCATGCATTAGATGCTGAAGCTGAATTGACTTCTATCCTAAGCGAGTACATTTCATTAGAAATTGACTTAGAGATCTTAGATATGTTAATGGAAGGCGCTTCAGGAGGTTCTGAAGTATGGTCTGCTGTAAACAACAGATCTATTGTTGATAATGGTGCTGACGGTGTCATTTCAGATCTAAACTTCTACAATAGCCAAGGACAGTGGTTCCAAACTTTAGGAACTAAAATCCAGAAATTATCTAACAAGATTCACCAGAAAACTCTTAGAGGTGGTGCTAACTTTATGGTTCTTTCTCCAGCAGTATCTACAATCATCGAGTCTATCCCAGGATTTGCAGGTGACGTAGATGGTCAAGTAGATAAAGCTAACTATGCATTTGGTGTACAAAAAGTAGGTGCATTAGGTGGTGGTAAGATCAAGGTTTACAAAAACCCTTACATGACTGAAAATCAAATTTTATTAGGATTTAGAGGAACACAATTCTTAGAATCAGGTGCTGTATTTGCTCCTTACATTCCATTAATTATGACTCCACTAGTATACGATCCAGAAACTTTCACACCACGTAAAGGTTTATTGACTCGTTATGCTAAGAAAATGGTACGTCCAGAATTCTATGGTAAAATTAAAATCAATGGTTTAAATTCTCTATAATAAGAGACTAAATCAGATTTAATAATTAAACCCGGCTTCGGCCGGGTTTTTTTATCTTTTTCATATTTATAACAAAATTATATGTTATATCTAAAATGTACGTTATATTACTAAAATTTATGTTTTTTCATGTATATACAACATTTTTATATATTTTACATCAATTCTTAAATAAAACCTTTATATGGCATCAAAACACCATACTGACGAAGTTTTTACACAAAAACGAAGAGCGAATAGAAAACCTATTAAATTTCAAGTACAATTAAATGAAGAACAAAAAGAAGCAAAATCCATAATAGTTGAAAACCCCATTACTGTTATTCGTGGTTTAGCAGGATCTGGAAAAACTTTAGTTGCAACCCAAGCAGCTTTAGATTATTTTTTTACTAAACAAGTAGATAAAATAGTAATAACTCGACCTACTGTATCTAAAGAAGATATAGGTTTCCTCCCTGGGGATTTAAAAGAAAAAATGGATCCTTGGTTAGCCCCTATATATCATAATTTATATATGTTATATAATAAAGAAAAAGTAGATAAACATTTAGAAAATGAAGATATAGAAATAGTTCCTTTTGCCTTTATGAGAGGTAGAACTTTTACTAATTCCTTTATTATAGTAGATGAAGCACAAAATGTAACACATTCCCAAATGGAAACTATAATAGGTAGACTTGGTAAAGGGTCTATAATGGTAATTTGTGGTGATATGGGTCAAATAGATCTTAAAGATAAAAGAGAAAGTGGTTTTTCATTCTTAAGTAGACTTGAGGAACAAGTAAAGGGTTTTAAAACCATCACATTAGAAAAAAATCATAGACATAATATAGTATCTCCTATACTTGAAGTATATCAAAAATTTAGGGATTAACTATTTTTATCATATTTATAACAAAAAATAAAGTATGGCAAATATACCCATATATGATGGTAATCCTATATATAGTGATAATTTAGTTCCATTCGGATTCTATAACACAGATATATCTTATAAAGAAGATGCTGTTAAAGTAGCTAAATTCTGTGCTCAAAGATTAGGTTATCCATTAGTAGATGTAGAACTTCAAGCAGGATCATTTTTTACAGCATTTGAAGAAGCAATAACAACTTATGGTAATGAGTTATATGCTTATCAAACTAGGGATAATTACCTTACAATTGAAGGATCAAATAGGACAAATAGTACTGAATTAAATAGTGCTCTTATATCCCCAAGCTTTGAACCTATTATAAGGTTAACAGAACAATATGGAACTGAGGCAGGAACTGGAGGTAATGTAACTTATCATACAGGTTCTTTTCCCTTAACTGCAAGCAAGCAAACTTATGATTTAAAAGAATGGGCTATAAATAATGGTATTACATCAGAACATGGTATAGAAGTTAAAAGAGTATTTTATGAAGACTCTCCTGCCATTAGTAAAATATATAACCCTTATGTAGGTAATGGTGTTAATTTAATGAGTAGCTTTGGTTTTAGTGGAATGAGCCCAGCCGTTAGTTTTCTTATGATGCCAACTAATTTTGATTTAGCTCAAATTCAATCCATAGAAATTAGTGAACAAGTTAGAAGGTCAAATTATAGTTTTGAATTAAAAAATAATAATTTAACTATATTTCCTGTCCCAACAACATCAAGTGGAGTTTTTAGATTTGAATATATTAATAGAGATGAGCGTATAGCTAATAATATTCAAATAGGATTAAATAGCCCTACAGGTGTAGTAAATAATGTATCTAAAGCTCAATATGGTAATCCTGATTATGGTCTTATAAATTCTATAGGTCGACAATGGATATTTGAATACACATTAGCTTTATCAAAAGAAATGTTAGGATATGTTAGAGGTAAATATAGCAATATCCCAATACCTGATGCAAATGTAACTTTAAATCAATCAGATTTAATTACAGCAGCAACTGCTGAAAAAACAGCTTTAATAGAAAAATTAAGAACATTTTTTGATGAAACTTCTAGAAAATCTTTACTTGAAAGAAGATCTCAAGAAGCAGAGTTTAAGCAAACGGAATTGAAACAGGTTCCATATACAATATATATAGGATAATATGGCAATGTTTGGTCGTTCACGTGATGTGAGTTTAATAAGAAGATTAAATAGAGAATTGATGGGTAATATTATTACTCAACAAGCTGCTTTTTACAAATATAAATTAGAAGAAACAGTAATTAATTTATATGGTGAAGCTGCCGGTGAAAAATATTTTGATGGTCCCTTTTTATTTAATTGTTTATTATTAAGACAACCTGAAGCTTATGCTGAAGGGGATAGTGGTATAGGATACGCTCAAAATATTAGATTTTCTTTTTTAAGAGATGATTTAGTTGATGCCAATGTGGTTCCTGAAGTAGGAGATGTAATATTATATCAAGGAGAATATTTTGGTGTTGATGCCACAATATCTAATGATTACTTCCTAGGTAAAAACCCAGACTATCCTAACAATAATTCAGATGGTACACCTAACCCACTTAACCCTGGTTTAGAAGATTTTGGATATAATGTATCAATTATATGTGAAACACATTATATACCTGCTGATAAATTGTCAATTTCACCTTATAAAGAAAGATTTTAATGGCAAACTTTAAACCATACCCAAAAAAACAAAAGGAAATAAGTATTTCCCAACAAAAACCTTTTGATTCGGTTAGAGGGAATCCAAATACTCCTGTTAATCCTAACTCGACTCAAACTGGTATTGAATTTAATAGATCTACAAAAATAAGTTCTAAGGGTGATACGTCTAAAGAGTTTAGTATAGGACTACAAGATTTAGATGAATCTATATTTTACTATTTTAATAATGTAATTAAACCCTTTGTATTTCAAAACGGAGAAAGAAGAACAGTTCCTGTAATATATGGTAGCCCAGAAAGATGGAAATCTTTTAGAAGAGATGGTTATTATAGAGATAAAGGAGGTGCTGTAATGTTACCTATTATTGTAATTAAAAGGGATACCATTACTAAGGACAGGTCAACTTACAATAAATTAGATTCTAATATGCCTAATTTATATGGCAGTTTTGAAACTGGTTTTAATTCTAAAAATACTTATTCTAATTTTAATTTATTAAATAATAGAAAACCTGTAAAACAATTAAGGGCCGTAGCAGTACCTGATTATGTTACTCTATCTTATAGTTGTATTGTCCAAACATATTATATGGAACAATTAAATAAGATAATTGAATCCGTAGAATATGCTTCAGATTCTTATTGGGGTAATCCTGAAAGATTTAAATTTAAATCAACAGTTGATAGTTTTACTACAGCTACAGAATTAACTGTAGGGCAAGATAGACTTGTAAAGGGAACATTCAATATAAATCTAAGAGGGTACATTATACCTGATGTGATACAAAAAGACTTAAATTCAATTAAAAAATATAATACAAAAGCAAAAGTTACAATTACATCCGAAACAGTATCTAATATAGAAGATATTAGCAGTCCATCTAATTTACAAAATCCTAACAAAGAAGGTAGAATTAGGTAATTTTAATATAATTTAAACATATTTATCATTATAAATAAAATAAAAAAAAATGAGTAAAATCAAGTTATCAAAAGAAGAGTTACAAAAATTACAAGAATTACAATCTGAAGGAAACCAATTAATATTTTCCCTAGGACAGTTGGAAACTCAAAAAATGTCTATTTTCTCTCAAATTGAAAAAATTCAAAAAGAAAGGGATATTTTAGGAGCAGAACTTCAAGAAAAATATGGAGATGGAAACATTAACATAGAAACAGGAGAATTTACAAAACCAGAATAATTTTAACAATTTTTCTAATATTTATAATAAAACAATTAATTAACATACAAAATGGCAGAAACATTAATATCTCCCGGAGTACTAGCAAGAGAAAATGATCAATCTCAAATAACTCAAGGTCCTGTAGAAGTAGGAGCGGCACTTATCGGTCCTTCTATCAAGGGTCCTGTTGAAGTACCTACCGTAGTTACTTCTTATAGCGAATATTTAGCAATATTTGGAGGAGCTGTAACTAGTGGTTCACAACAATATTCTTATTTAAACCAAACGGCGGCAAATAATTACTTCAATCAAGGAGGAAATTCATTACTTGTAACTCGTATAGTTTCATCTTCATCAGATTGGAGCAGTGCAAATTCAGTAAATCTTCTTAATGAAAACAGAAACGGAAATTTAGCGCAATCTAGTACTACATCTAGTTTTACAATTAATGCCTTTAATATCACTTCATCAGCCGGAAATGGTCCAGCTAGTACTCGTAAAGTAGTATCTGTAGATGGAAAAACACAACTTACAGCAAGTTTTAACACTTCAGAAAGTATGGATGTTTTTGAAATAAGAGGAGGAACAGGATATGTAAGCGGAGATGTAATCGTATTTTCAACATCTTCATTAGGATCAAGCATCCCAGGAGGAGGAGCAGGTATTGATTTAAGAATTACATTAGAAGACGATAACATAGAAAATCAAACCCCATTTGTTTTAAGTACTATATCTAAAGGAGAAATATTAAATAGTACAGGATCAATTTTATCAGGAGGTGCTTTAGAAAATGGAACATCTGATAACATAAGATGGGAAATAACAAACGCTAATACTTCATCTGGAGTATTTAGTATAGCTATACGTCGTGGAGATGATAAAACTAATCAAAAGACAGTATTAGAAACATTTGCTAATGTATCTTTAGATCCATTATCTGCTAATTATATAGAAAATGTAATTGGTAATAGCTATTATGGTCAAATTGTTGATGATAATGGAGATTATTATCTAAATGAAAATGGTAACTATACTAATAAAAGTAGATATGTTTATGTGTCGGCTGTAAATGCACCTACACCAAATTATTTTGATAATACAGGTACAGCAAAAATTCAATATACAGCAAGTTTACCAAATGTAGGAGAAGGAACATTTAGTGGTGGTGAAGGAGATTTATTTGGAGGGGGAGTCCCAGCTAAATTTAACGAAAACATTACAGCTAACAATACTCAAGGTATAACAGCTGATGATTATACGGCAGCAATTAATTTATTAAGCAATAAGGATAACTACCAGTTTAATATATTATCAGCACCAGGATTAATTCATCAATTACACCCATCAGCAGTTAATTTATTAATTACAACTGCTGAAAAACGACAAGATTGTTTAGCAGTAGTAGATTTAAGAGCATATAACTCACTTATAGGTGGTGTTACTAACCAAGCAAGTGGATTTGATAGTTCATATGCTGCCACTTACTGGCCATGGTTACAGTTACTTGACGCAGATACTGGTAAAACAGTTTGGGCTCCACCATCTGCATTGATTCCTGGAGTTTTTGCTTATACTGACGCATCTTCAGACCCATGGTTCGCACCAGCAGGTTTAACTAGAGGTGGATTAGGTCAAGTAATAAAAGCTGAAAGAAAATTAACTTCTGGAAACAGAGATACTTTATATGAAGCAAATGTAAATCCAATAGCTACATTCCCACAAAGTGGAGTTGTAGTATTTGGTCAGAAAACATTACAGAAAAAAGCAAGTGCTTTAGATCGTGTAAATGTAAGAAGATTACTAATTGCTCTTAAAAGCTATATTTCACAAGTTTCAAATACATTGGTATTTGATCAAAACACCATAGCAACTAGAAATAACTTCTTAACACAAGTTAACCCATATTTAGAATCAGTACAACAAAGACAAGGTTTGTATGCTTTTAAAGTAGTAATGGATGATACAAATAATACACCAGATGTAATCGATAGAAACCAATTAATAGGTCAAATCTATTTACAACCATCGAAAACAGCTGAATTTATTGTTTTAGATTTCAATGTATTACCAACAGGAGCTACATTTCCGGTATAAAAAATAAAAAGATAAATATTTATAATAAAATAAAATAAAAAAATGGCAGTATTAGATCCAAACGAAATATTTTTCACAGCATTTGAACCAAAACAAGCAAATAGGTTTATAATGTATATGGATGGAATTCCATCATACACTGTAAAAGCTGTTGGGGCTGTAACTGTAACCAATGGAACAGTACCTTTAAATCATATTAACGTTCAACGTTATGTAAAAGGTAAAACTACTTGGGGTACTATTCAGTTTACATTATTTGATCCAATTACTCCATCTGGTGCACAATCAGTAATGGAATGGGTTAGATTACATCATGAATCAGTAACTGGTAGAGATGGTTATAGTGATTTCTATAAGAAAGATTTAACATTCAATGTATTAGGTCCTGTAGGGGATGTAGTATCAGAATGGATTATTAAAGGAGCATTAATAGTAGATGCAAACTTTGGTGAATATAATTGGGATACAGCTGATACAGCACAAAATATTACCATGACAGTTCAACCAGATTATTGTGTTTTAAATTTCTAAAACAAAGAAAAATTATTATTATTTAATATAAAGTTTAAAATTGCTTGCCTTTTGGCAAGCTTTTTTTTATATTAATATTTATCAACGAACAAAAGTTATTAATAAATAAAGATTATGGCCGAATTTAAATTCCCAACTGAAGAAGTTGAATTACCCACTAAAGGATTATTATACCCTGAAGGACATCCACTAAGAAGTGGTAAAATAGAAATAAAATATATGACTGCTAAAGAAGAAGATATTTTATCAAACCAATCTTATATACAAAAAGGTATAGTATTAGATAAATTACTCGAATCCGTTATTGTTACTAAAGTAAAACTTAAAGACCTACTAATAGGAGACAAAAATGCAGTTCTTATTGCAGCTCGAATTTTAGGGTATGGTGCTACTTATAAAGTAAATATTAAGGGTGAAGAACAAAGTATAGATTTAACCCAACTAGAAAATAAACCATTTGATGGTTCTAATTTAGTAGATGGCAAAAATGAATTTTCTTTTACCTTACCTAATAGTTCAAACTTAATAACATATAAAATGTTAGATGGTCATGAAGAAGCTAAAATAGAAGCAGAACTAAAGGGATTAACAAAAATAAACAAAGATTATACACCAACTTTAACGACTAGATTAAAGCATACCATTACATCAGTAGATGGAGAAAGTGATAAAAAAACCATTAGAGAATTTGTAGATAATTATTTATTAGCTATGGATTCAAGAGCTTTACGTGAGAATATTAAGCAACAACAACCCGATGTGGATATGTCTTATATACTAGACGATGGAGAGGAGGTAGAGATCCCTCTGGGTCTTACGTTTTTTTGGCCTGACTTCTGATATAGCACAAGAAATTAGGATGGGGTTATTTACCCAAATCCACGAAATATTATTTTTAGGTAAGGGAGGTTATGATTTTCCTACTGTTTATAATATGCCCATTTGGTTAAGAAAATTTACTTATTCAAGAATGGAAAAATATTATAAAGAAGAATCAAAACCTTCTAACGAACAAGGTCAATCAACTTTAATAGATTCAAAGGGCCAAGTAAACACCCCAGAATTCTTAAAGGCATCTAAACCTTATAAAGGAAAGAGCAGCTACAAATAGTTGCTCTTTTTAATATTTATAATAAAACACTCCTTTAATGTCTAATTCTGAAGAAATAAAAAAAGCCACGAAAGCAACTGAAGAGCAAATTGCTGCTACTAAAGGTTTATCCTATGAACAGGAGGAAAATCTTAGAATTACACGGGACATTAATAATTCTATCCGTGAGGGGTTAAAACTTCAAACCCAAGAAAAAGATCTTAAAAAATCAGTTAGATCCGCTTTAGATGGAATAAATAAAGCAGCTGAATTTCAAGCAAGTATTGCAGGTAGAACAAAAGATGCCCTATTAGATACTACTAAAATCCTAAAACAAGAACAGGATTTAGCTAAAAATATTTTAAGTTTAGAAACTAATAAATCTGATTTAATATTAAAAGCCAAACAACAGAAAAAAGACTTTGCTTCAATAGCAGCAACTGCTAGTGAAGATGAAAAAAAGGCAGCAAAAGAAGCTTATTCAAATACTTTAAAATTAGCAAGAGCAGTAACAGACCAAGTAGCTAACCAAAAACAAGTAAAAGAAACACTTGATTCTCAAGTAGTAGTTTCAAAACAACTTTCAAAACTAGGATCAGTAAAATTATTTGGTTCCTTATCCGAAATTGCTGGTGCAATCCCTGGTGTAAAGGGGTTAACTAAGGGGTTTGATAAAGCAGCAGAAGCATCTAAAAAGGCAGCTGCCGAAATGGTTGTTATAGATGAAAAAACAGGAAAAGTTTCTAAATTAAACATGTTCCAAAAAGCACAAGCAGGAATTAAAGGATTAACTGCTGGTGTTGGTGAAATGATGAAAGCTTTTGGTACTATAGCCATTATAACTAAGATTGTACAATCTATGTTAGCCATGGATAAATCCACAGGTGAGATAGCCAAGGGGATGAACCAAACCTATAATGAGGCTAAAAAGACAAGTGCCGAACTTATGAGGATTAGTAAGATCCAAGGTACAACTTTAACTTCTTATAAGGATATTAAACATGCTAATGTAGATATCAATAAAACATTAGGTACTAATGTTGTGTTATCTGATGAGATGTTAACCTCATATGCTGAAATGCAAGTTTTAGCAGGAATGACGGCTGATGAGTTAGCAGGTATTACTAAATTAACAGCCGTAAATGGTAAAGACCTTAAGAAAAATACCGGAGAATTCATGTCTCAGGCAAGATTAGGATCTTTAAAAAATAAAGTAGCCCTTAACGAGAAAAAGTTAATGGCTGAAATGAGCAAGATAAATTCTGCTATGACTTTATCTATGGGTGCTAATGCTGCTACTATGGGTAAGACCGTAGGTATAGTTCAATCTTTAGGGATGGAAATGTCTCAAGTAGATAAAATTGCAGAAAGCTTACTTAATTTTGAGTCTTCTATAGAAAAAGAAATGCAAGCTGAACTAATGTTAGGTAAAGAACTTAACTTAGAAAAAGCAAGAACTGCTGCATTAAATAATGATTTTGCAACTGTAGCTGAAGAAATAGCCAAACAAGCAGGAACTTCTGCTGATTTTGCTAAAATGAATAGATTAGAACAACAGGCACTAGCTGAAGCCGTTGGAATGAATAGAGAAGAATTAGCACAAACTTTATTTACCCAAGAAATGTTGAAAAATACAACAGGAGATGAAGCAGAAAAAAGGCAAGAACTATTAGATAAATTAATTGAAGAAAATGGATTAAAAGAAGCCCAAAAAATAATGGCTGATACTAGTTTTGAAGACCTTCAGGCACAAGCTGATAAACAAACAGAAATGAAGCAGGCTGCTGAAGACATGAATCAAGTGTTTTTAGAATTAGGAAAAAGCCTTCAACCCGCCATGAAAACAATGGCAAAGATAGTAAAATTTGCTGCTGAAAATAAAAAATTAATTATTGCCGGGGTTGTAGGAGTAAAAGCATACAACATGGCAGCAAAAATTGGGTTATTTTTATCTAAAAGAAAAGCAATTTCTGAAAAAGCCGCAGCTTTAATGGGTGCAGTTGACTACTCAGCTCAAGCGGGTGCAAATGCTGCTAAAACTCCAGTTCCTTTAGTGGGTGTTGGTCTTGGTATCGCGGCAGCAGCTGCCGCTTACTTAGCAATTAGTAATTTAGTAAGTTCTTCTGAAAGTGCGGATGATATATTTAGCCCTGCAACTGGTGGAGGTGGATATGGAAGTAGAACTATATTAGGACCTGAAGGAGCAATAAAATTAAATAATGATGATGATATAATTGCAGGTACAGATTTATTTAAAGAAAACACTTCATCTAATG
>Ga0228633_1000112_pt1 | contig 21099 bp, 30 predicted proteins | sample 41DmetaG_FD_182703 | JGI IMG/M metagenome (GOLD analysis project Ga0228633, IMG submission 182703) | Seawater microbial communities from Monterey Bay, California, United States - 41D | ecosystem: Environmental > Aquatic > Marine > Coastal | place: USA: California | collected 2016-11-13
ATATTAGCTCTGTGTAAAATATGACTGTTGAAGCCAAGTACTGTACCAGCAGGTCCTGTAAGATGATTTGAACTTATATCTCCAGCTTTGATATAAGCTTCTTTATCTCTAAGCTCTTTAGTTGTAGCAAATCTTGCATTTGAGTATCTATCTGTGTAGTCGTGTAGTTCTATGATAGGGTCAGCTACTACAAATTCTCCGTTACCTTCTTCTACATCCTCTACATATATCATCATAACCATATTATTAAGAGGCAAAGACATGTCTGTATGCCACCATGCAGTACGAAATTGATATTCAGGATTTGAGACTGTATGCTTAGCTGTTGAAGGAATAATACCTTGAACTCTAGAATGTGATAAATGTTGATTAATAGATGTACCATCTATATGTTTAAACTCTTCTACTTTGAGTTGCATACATTTATCATCTATATCTAAATAATCAATAAAATTCTCTTTGAAAAAGGAATATATTGAAGAAGGGACTTCCATATCCTTCCAGTAATTATTATGAACGAATGCTTTTCTATAAGATTCTTTGTTAAATTTACTAGAAGGAAAACTTTCATAAAGAAGTTCAGCGTTGTCAAAAAGACTAAAAAGTTCCTTTGAAGCATCTTTGAGATGTTCATCATAGGAAACTTTATACCCTTTCCAAGTATCTTTATAAAAATCTAACCATTTATCTTTCATACTAATAAATATCAGCCAAAGAGCATTTGCTTAGAATTACCTGAGCCTTCCGAAAGTATCTCATGTTTGATCACACTTCTGTTTCTACTCCATTGCTGCACAGACCATTCTAATCTATCGGTAGTAAGTTCAACTTGTTCTTTGGTTCCGTCTGAATGTGTAAATTCTACTAAATAAGTTTTCATCTTTTCTTTAAATCTTCTTTTAATTTTTCGCTAGGTTTAGGTTCGGTGAAAAACACTTGAGACTTTTCTAAAGGAAGTTGACCTCTATGTCCAGTGAAAGAGTTTTTAATGGTATAAATACCTTCATCTCCATTCTTTCTTGCTTTCCACACACAGTAAGGAGTAGCAATTTGATCTCTAATACTATGCTCCTCTAACTCTTTATAAATATCTTCTGATAGTTTGTTAGCTTTAGTATTATTTTCTCTAATAAGTATACCAGTTTCAAAATGGTCATATTGATATGGTAATCCTTCTTCGTAATACTGCTCTAATTGTCTATTAACTATAGAAGGAACATCGTTATTATAAACATAAGAGGTAACCATACCTTCAACATAAGCACTCTGTAAATCTGTATGATGGTGTATTGCTGTATGAAATTTACCTTGCAAAAAATACTCTACTAAAGCTTTTGGCTCTCTAGAAAAATAGCATTGAGAATCCATCCAAAGAGAATGAGTATGTTCTGGAAGATCTGCTTTTAGAGGATTCCATTTAAGAAATCTTGATTGCATTCTCCAAGACCTTCTCTTAGGTTTACCCATTACCCTAACATCCCAAAAGTCAGATGTTAAGTCTTTTCTGTTTGTGAATGCAATATATTCTACATCTCCTTTTGTATGTTCAAAAGGAAAGAACCTTCCTACATCTTTTAGATCTAACTCTGGATCGGCAAATAACGCTGTATAAACTACTAACTTCATAGACTGTTTATATAAGATAGTAATTTATCTTCAGGTTTCCAATTTAATCTTAATAAACTATCGTCATTCTCTCTCAATGTCTCTCTATAATTACCTGGTTGGTCCGGAATGTAAGTACAATCAGCTCCGAACTTCTCTTGAAACATTTGATATACCTCATTGATTGAATAGTTCATTCCAGTACCTAACTCCCATGCATCATCATGTACTTCATTCTGATCTCCTATTCTCCATAGTGCGTCAACTATATCATCTACATGAGTAAAGTCTCTTCTTTGATTACCATCTCCAACAATAGTAATTTCTTCTCCATCTCTTACTTGACGTCTCCATATACCTATCACAGCTGCCCAATCACCATCTACTATTTCATTAGGACCATATACATTATAAAATCTAGCTATCTCTATATCCATACTGTAAGTTTTTTTATACATCTTACAAATTTCTTCTCCTACATGTTTGTATGCAGCATATGGAGATTGATAAGGATCATGCCATCTAGAAGATGAACCAGCGTAAATTAGTTTAGCTCCTATCCTGCGAGCAAATTCACATACCTTTTGAGTACCTGATACATTTACTCTAAAAGTTTCTTCTGGGTTTTCAAATGAAGGTTGTATTCGAGAAAGAGCTGCTAAATGATAAATTGTATCAAAATGCTGAGGCATAAAGCTTATTTTTTCTATGTCATCGTTTTTGTATATAACACTATTATGATGATTACTTTCTAACCCAGAGTCATAATTATCTATAGAAGTAACACTATGTCCTTCTTTTAACAAACGTTTTATTAGATTAGAACCTATAAATCCAGCTCCACCTGTTACTAAAATATTTTTCATCTTTTTAATACTCTTTTATAGCCTTTATTAGCTAATTCTTGACATATTTCATTACGGAGAGTAGAGTGATTACTTTTCCAATGAGAAGCTGCTGCATCGTTTCCTTTTTCCATTCCTGCAATACTACCCCAGAGGTCTTTATTATTTACTGGATGAGGAGGTACAGCTGTTTTAATGTTATTATGCATATAGGCAAAAGCAGATAGTTGAATATCTTCTCCATTTTCCCATGATATCGGATCCTCTAACCATAAATTTTTAAGCGTACTTCTTCTCATAAACCAAGCATGTCCTACTAAGTCAACAAACTCTAGTTTATTATTATGAGTTCCATTCCACCCAAACTTAGTATGAGGATCGTACTTATCACTTTCTAATCTAACTCCAGTAGTACCTAAAATATAGTTACTATCCTGCATAGTATCCAGACAATTTAGAAACCAGTCCTTACCTGGAATAGTATCATCATCAAAAAATGCTACGTATTCTGATTTAGCTAAGAGAGCATAAGCAAATCTTGCATGAAACTTTAAATTAGTATTACTGTATGCTACTTTTACTCCTAAAGAATCTAAATTATACTGTTGACCTTCTTCTGGTTTATTAGACCATATCATAATCTCATCTATATCTACAGATTGATTTCTAATAGCTTCTATTTGCTCTCTTAAATATTCTGCTCTTTTATAGCAGTTTAGTATAACTGTAATCATTACTTTACTCCGAATTTACTATATCTATACCAAATTCTCTCATGAAAAAAGTATAGAATCATTTTTGTTACTACTTCTATTCCACCTATAGCTAATCCCCATCTCCAGTTGCCAGTTATGAACCAAGATACTAACATTGTATCTAAAGTACCAATAATTCTCCAGCTAACCGTCTTTGCAATGTGTCTTTTATAACTTACCATCTTTTCTCATTTGTTCTCTTATCTTTGTAGCTGATATTTCTTCTACTTGTTGAGGAGGTACGTGTTCTATAATTTCATATCCTACACCTCTACCATAATTAATAGATTCTATATCAGGTACTATTGTAATTTTTATTCTACCTTCTTCTATAAGATCTGCTAATTCTCTAGACAGATTCTCTAAAACTTCTTGAGGAGTCCAAGGTTGTTTATCGTTTGGTTCTACGTCTCTAATTGCTACCCAAACGTTTTTACCTTCTTTTAATCTTTGATCTATCAACCATCTATGGCCTGAATGCCATGGTTGCCATCTTCCTATAAATAAACTATATGCCTTCATCTCTTTTTACATTTATTGCGATTGCTCTATCGCCAGGTTTTTTAGGGTCCATATCATTTATTAGATATCTAGGTCCTCTTTCAATTTGCATTATTAATTTATGATACGGTACACCGTTTTTAGCTAATTCTTGTTCTGTATGCTCTCTTAAATATTCTGGTCGAGCTGTAGTAAGAATGATCATATGACCTTCATCATTTACTTGCTGTAAGTATTGCTTAGTACTTTTAATAACCTCCGCTTCAGAAGTTTCGTATGTTTCAAACTTTCTATATATAAATATCGTTCCGTCGATATCAACAAAATATGTATTTTTTTTCTCCATTAAATAAATGTTTTATTTGTGTAAACATTATGACCTTGCGAAGGACCATAATGATAAAAGTGACAGCCTAGTATGTTGCTTTCTGAATTGATAGTAATGTTAGTTTTATAAAGAGCTGAATATATAAGACAGCCTTCTAATGCTCCCATCTTTTCGTCTGTAAATCTATACGGTTGTTTGTTTTTAGTTTTAGATATAATATCGAAATAATTTTCCATAAACAATTCTTTCTCTTTATCAGAAAGCTTAAACACCATAACTGATTCGTCAAGAAACTTTACAGATGAATTAATTATATTTTTTAATTCAGCACCATATAAATTTACATCCTCATATTTAGTATTAGAATTTTCTAGATCATAAGAGGTTATATTTTCATCTAAGTACTCTACTGAGTCTCCAATCCATTTAGTAGTGAAGCCTTTTTTAAACGAGTTAAACAACGACGACCATTCCTTCTTACTAAAAGGAGTAACTCTATGATCAACATCTAAAGAGACAACTGTGTCATATAACTGTAAAGCTTTACCTATTGCTAAGGCTCTTAAATGAAAATTAAAAGGATCATTAGTTATTACAGTATTAAAGCCAGGAAGTTCTCTATCTGAACAGACTACTATATTCTCATTAGGAAAGTATTTAGCTATTGAAAGAAACTCTTTTACATATTTATCACCAATTGCTAAAAAACAATAACCTATATTTTCCTTATCCATTTATTGCATCTAAAACTTTTTCGAACGATTCTTGTTCTGTATCGAATGTTGTATTAATATCAATATAATTAGAAAAAGGAGCGACATAAGCAACTGCTCTAAAATGATCTCTTTCTCTTATATCAGTACAATGAACATAAATCTCTTTAATATTCTCTCCCATCAAAAGCTTAAAATCTTCTCTTTGATCTATATAAGGAGATACTAATGAAACTATAACATCTTTTCCCTGATTGTGTAAGTACTGAGCTATTCTTTGAGCTGTACCTACATTTTCTACTCTACCTTTAATAGAGTAATCTTTATTAGAAAATAACTCTCTCATATCATCACCATCTATTCTAAATGCTCCAGGTATTTCTTTCTTAAGTAAGTTAGCTAAAACCGTTTTACCAGCACATGGCTGACCTGTAAACCAATATATCATTTTAAAATACTTTTTATTTGTTCTGATGTAGTACCATCACCAAAAGGACAATCATTTTGAATAGTAAAATCTTCTAATAGATTATTAAACATAGATACTAAATCATTAGGATGTTTAATTAAATGTAAATGACCAGTACCTATTCCTTCAGGACGTTCAGTAACTTCTCTACATACTAATACTTTCTTGTTTAGGAAAGAACCTTCTTCTTGTATTCCTCCACTATCAGTTATAACTAATTTAGAATGAGCTAATACTTCTACTAACTTAGAATGCTCCATAGCTGGAACTACTTTAACCTTTTTAAAGATGTCTTTATGTTTACGTACCATCGGATGATGATGAAGAGGAATAATAAATTCTAAGTATCTATGTTGATTAGCTAATTTTTCTACTTCAGTAAACCATTTATCCATTAGGTCATGATTCTCCCATCTATGTAATGTTACTAATACTTTATTAGCATAAGCAGTTTTACTTTTCCATTCCTTTATATTATCTAAGACTGAGTTACCAACCATATGAACTTCTCCTTTTACAAACTCTTGCTTTAAGTTAGTTACTGCTAAGGTTGTAGGAGCTAAATGTATATCAGCTACTCTTGAAATCATTTGTCTATATCCTTCTTCCGGAAACGGAGCATGTAAATTATATGATCTAATACCTGCTTCTATATGAACTATCTTTTGCTTTCTTCCGTAAGCTATTAAAGCACAAGCTAAAGCTGAAACGGTATCCCCATGTACCATTACATATTTAAATTTCTCATCTGGAAATTGTAAAGCACAGTCGCTTATTATCTGTGATAACCTATCTGCTTCATTACCTATCTCTATTCTATAATCAACCTTTACATCTTTAAGAAGATCAGGATGTTGTCCGGTGAAGAGTAACTTAACATTTTCTAGTTTCTCTGCAATTGGTTTTACTTTTAGCCATTCAGGTCTGGTACCAAAACAAATTAGAATATTATTTACCATATACAAGTTTTTAACTGAGTACTACTTCCTCTCAGGTACCCTCTATTACTTTCTGTAAGGTAAGGATTGAGAGTAGAACCAATATCTAAGTAAGTATTGTTCTTATTTTTCTCCCAAAATTTAGCTGCTAACATATTACCTAGAGGTCCAGCACAAAATAGAAATAGACAATTATCGTAAGTTTCAATAGGAAAATCTTTTACCATATCGAAATTATCTATGAATGCTTCTGAAGTTATAGGTATAAATGCATGTAAATCAAAAGGTAAGTCTTGCGTTCTAGCATCGTCTCTTGCAAATAAAACTACCTTATGATTACTAAACTCAGGAATAAACTTCTCAGTAAAGTATGGATAATTACTGTTAACAAATATATTAGCCCAAGTTAAAACATCCTGACCTGATTGTTCTCTCATCCAATTAACATGAGTTTCAGGTTGGCAACATTTACAACTTACGCCAACATAATAATCTTTATCTTTAAATTTAAATGAACTAATAAGTTCATCTCTCATCTCTGAATGTTTTTCTGGATTATAGGTCCAGTTATCAATATTAGTTATTTTTTGATCAGCTAATATAGCAAATTCACCATCAGCATATTTACTAAAGCTAAACTTTTCTTTATTCTTTAATCTTTCAAATAAAAATTCTATATCTGATTTAAAATTATCTTTTATCATTCGCTTACTGCTCTTCCTTTATCTTTTTCCCAATCTTTTTCAGGCCTTACTTCTAAGTTAGTCTCCCAACCGGCTTCTATAGTATTGAGAGGTGCGTGATGTTCTCTTGCAAATCTGGTAAAAGCATTTACATCCTTAGGAAAACATGTACCTCCATACCCATGCTTGCCGTCAGGGCCTGGTACATGTAAGTGACTGTCTCCTATTCGACTATCGGATGCAAATCCATACAGAGCTTTTTCCCAATCTCCTCCAATATTATCACACACTCTCTTGAACTCATTCATAATGCTAACCTTAGTAGCAAAAAAAGTATTGTTCATATATTTAACTAATTCGGCTGTGGTAGAATCCATTTCTATAATATGACGATTCATAAACCTATCCTCAAATAACTTTCTCGTCTTCATAGTAAGATCTTTTCTACCTCCTAATACTATTCTAGCTTGAGTAAGCATATCTAACTTAGCGGTTCTCTCAGTGAGAAATTCCGGGTTAAATATAATACTTAGACTTGGATATTTCTTCCATAAGGCTTCAGTAGTACCGGGGAGTACCGTAGATTTAATTATATAAATTGGACCTTCTACTGCTTGATCAAATACTTTTTCTATATAACTTAAATCTTGCTCTCCATTTTTAAACATCGGAGTAGGTACACATACGAATATGTAATCACATTGATCTACTTCTTCTTTTGTATGAGTAGACCTTAAAGGATCTATATCGTAAACTCTTAAATCGGTTGTGGGTGAAAATGCAAATGCGATAGCTTCGCCTACAAAACCATTACCTATAACTCCTACTTTATTCTTCATAACTAATTAACCAAAAATTTAATCCCAAGTTCGACTACTATCTCTTTTGACAATAGGTTTAAGTTTGTTCTGGGTCTTTAATTTAATATAAGAAAAATTATCTTTATTATAAACTATACTATGACTTAATTCTTTTAGAGACTTAGATAACTTTTCAATACTTTCAATATCATTTTCATCTCTATGAACAGCAATAAATTTTCTTTCTCCAATATAAGGAAAAGTAGAAACAACTACATTTCTGAGATCCTCTATGCCAGTAAACGGAACATATAAAATATCGATATTAGAGCTAAAAGTAGCATCTAATATTGATTGTTTAGTAAGTTTAAAATCTATTTTATTATAATTTATTGAAGTAGATTTCAAATCATATGCTTTTTGATAAACTGGAACAGTAAATGGACCGAATAGAGTAACAGTACCTTTTGGAATATCCCCATTACTCATACTATCAACTACATAATTAGCAAGATTAATATCACCCTCGCTGGCAATTGCTATTCTACTTGGTTCTGAAATGTGATTAAATAAATTGTTAGCCATGTTTATAAATAGTCTATCACATTAAACTGGTTTTATCTCTTAGTAGTTTCCACCCCTCATTAACTTTAGTATTAAAGTATTCAAACATATTATTTCTAAAGTTTAAAGGGTTGCTAACCCATAAACTATTCTCGTCATCACCGTACTCACGTCCTTTAATACTGCCCCATAACTCTTTATCGTTCTTAGGATGAGGAGGAACATATGTATTAATTCCTTCTTTCTGTAATTGAAAAGATAAGTTCATATCTTCTCCATAATTAAAAGGTACTTCTTTAGCTCTCCAAAAATACTCTAACCAATCTTTTAAAAAGAACCAACTATGACAGCAGTAATCTACTTGAGTAGTCTTGCTGTTAGGATTATACCATCCTACCTCTTCGTAGTTGCCTTCGTAATGAGAATTACTTTTAAAGATAACTCCTTTAGTACCGTAAACTCCTTCTTTAATTTTAAATTCGTTTATACAACTTTCTATATATTTTTTACCAGGAATAGTATCATCGTCAATAATGCATACAAATTTATTTTTAGCAGTACGAGCTAAGTTAAACCTTTCCCAAACTCCTTTTCCAATTTTAGCTGAGTCATCAAATAGTATTTCATCTACTTTATGTGTTTGAGATTCTATAGCTAATATCTGCTCTGGTAGAAGATGAGTTCTTTTATGTTTCGATAATATTACAGTTACCATTATTTAATAAGAGTATCATAATAAGCGTTTTGCTTTTCTTGTCTCTTTATATCTTTAGGATGATATAGGGATAGTTCTTCTTTAGCAGGTAATGGAGCATAAGCCTTATAGCCGTCTAATACTTCATGTACCTTATTCTTCCATCTGATTTCTGGTTTGTTCTTCCATATACGCCATTGATAGTCTGGATAGTTAACCCATCCTTTATCGTCTACATTCCATCCCCATTTAGCTATATGCTCCTCAGTTAAACCTTCTACTGTATTAACTCTAGGAACTAAATAAACTTCGTTATCAGGATTAGATTCTAGTATGATAGGTAAAGCTGTAAGTAAAGATTTATGAGGAAATTCATCTGCATCTATTTGAAATATGTAATCTCCATTACAGTAATCAGTAAGTTGATTTTTCCAGTTAGCAAAATGACCATTGAAGTCTAAGCCTCTCCAAAACTGTACATTAGGGTATTTACTTTGTTTAGCAAGCCAGGTAGCTATCTCTTCTTCACCATTTTTTTGGTCAAACAATATAATTATTTCATCTTGTTGCCTTTTATTCTTTCGAATAAGATTGACAAGTTTTTGAATCTCTACAAACTCATTACAAACTGTTATTGCATAACTAATTTTCATAAAAACCAATCACTTCTAATGCATCCATAAAATCTTTTTGCTCGAACTGTTGGGCATTTGCCATATCCATCTTCTGAGTTTGACCTTTAGGATACCTTTTACTTTTAATTTCATCTTCAGTTAATGCAATACTTTTAACTGCAGACCATTTCCAATCTTTTTTATTAGAACCATCAGCAAATACCATTCCTTTTTCAGGTAATGTTATAGTAGCAGGCATCCATACTTTTCCATCTTTAGCTTCATGCATAAGATCTTTGTAAAGCTCAGGAGAAGTATCTAGTGCAGTTTTAACTACATCACTTCCCTTTGTCATTAAAGTTGAAGAAGTATACCCACTGCCAAAGCATAACCATGTAGTAACAGTTTGACCGTTAGAATCAAAAGAGCTTTCATAACAGGCATTGCTTCCGAAAGGACCGTCTACTAATTTATCTTTTTTTATATCCATAATTATAATTTAGGTAAATCTAATTCAGGTAGTTTAAGTTCTACTTGTTTAGGGACTTCAGGTACTTTATTATTAAATAAGTCTGAAACTACAGCAGTCATATGATCGAAAGTAAAGTTATCTAAAACTTTACGTCTCTGCTTTTTACTACCTACTAAACAATTTTTATATTTTTTAAAACTATTCTTATAAGCTCGCCCACTATCGATTGGATCAGCAGTAAACCATTTAGATTCTTTTAATATCATATCTTTCTGTACTGCTGATGGGTGAACATTCTCTAAAGTACCTCCTAGTAAGATACTATCCTCTTTATTAAGGAAATCCATTTGACCTGACCAACCAGATGCTATGATAGGTTTACCAGTTGTAGTAAATTCTAATAACGGTCTACCAAATCCTTCTCCTTTAGTATGACTAACCATTACTTTAACTTTAGGATGATTGTAAAGTTCATTCATATCAGTATCACTTAAATCACCATGTATAAGATAAATGTTAGGAAGAGAACCTTTAACTGTTTTTCTTATATCATCTATCTTCTTAAGAATTCTTTCTTGATCTAACAAAGAACTGTTTACTGTAGATGTTTTAAGAATTAAAGCTGGAGGGTTAGGTTTACTTTTGAATGTCTCTAAAAATGATTTAATTGTAAAGCCTACGTTTTTTCTATCTTGACCATAATCTCCTTGCATCCAATGACCTACTAGAAGATAACAAAAGCTCTCTTTAATATCTGATAAGTCTAATGTAGATGACTTTTGAAAATAGGTATTAATATCTACTCCTTCAAAAACTACTTCTATAGGAGTATTAATTTTGATAGTAGACTTTTGATTAGTTTGTTTATGTATAGCTTCAAATGAGGTACTTTCAAATACTTTTTTAGAATGTTCTGATGATGTAAGTATTAAATCCATTCTGTTACATCCTTCAACCCAAGGTACAGATACTAATGTAGTCTCCATACCAGCTGTACAACCTATGTTATACTTACCTATTTTCTGGAATTCATTAGGTACAGTTATCTGCATCCAATATTCAGGAGTACCTTCTAACTTAGGAATTATTCTGTTCTTTAATTCAGTATCATTATGGTCAGCTAAGTAACCAAATCTAGTATTACCCCAACGTTGAGATAAAATCTTTACGTCGTACTTATCTAATTTTATAATTGATCTTACTAAATCTCTAGATCTAGCTCCATAACCGGAGTATGTATCTATTGGGCAACTTATTGCGAAAATTGGTTTGCTCATTAATATCCTGTTAATTTATGTTCTACTTTGTTAGGTTTAAGTGCATTAACTTTAATTATTTCAAAAGATTTTCTTGGAATAAAACTATCAAATGAAGCATTCATAGTCTTTACAACATTCTTACACATATTTTTAGCAGACATTTGAGATTCATCTGAAGTAGCCCAAGTACGTCCTGCTAGTCCTCTTCTATTTCTTTCCTCTTTTGGAAGATCATATATGTCTTTAAATGCTTGAGCAGCATCTTCAGATTGACATCTGTCATCAAATATGTAAGGAGTAAGAGGAGAACCAGCTAAAGATATATTAGAAGGAAATATAGGCATAGCCCATTCACCACACTTCTTATAAGTACCTCTATGGTTCGAAGGAAAATCAGCATCGAAGTCTATCCACTCTCCTTTTTCATTTTCAAATCTCATTTGATCTTGCATTCCTCCTGTAACATTAGCTGCTATCATTGTACCTGCCATCATTGATTCTGTTAATGCTAACCCCCATCCTTCATTAGAAGACATTAACGTAGTAACATCTGCTATGTTATATAAAAGGTTCATCTGTTGAGGAGATAATTTATCACCTGAGAAATAAATATTTACATATTCAGGATCAGTTAGTGCTTCTTTAACTGCTCTTAAGTCAGTACCGTGTTGGTCTGATATAGAAGTATGTAGTATTAAGGCACTCTTCTTAGCTTTCTCTTTACCTATCATATCACAGAAATTTTGATAGGCTAAAATAATATCAGCTGGATGCTTTCTCTGTATGTTTCTAGAGTTAAAGAATACTACAAAATCTATATCTTTATCTCCAAACATATTCTTTTTAAATTCATCTAACCTTTCTTTTTCTGCTATAGGATGAAATACACCTTCATCTATTCCATGAGGAACATATTCAATAACCTTTGATGAAGCATCTTTACCTAATACTATCTCATTGATATTTTTGGTTTGTTTAGAAATAGCCATCAAAGCATCAACTGAGTTATAATATGTTTTGTTGTAATACGGAGCAGGATAATCGTCCCATATGTTAAGATAGAAAATAGGAATTTTACTTCTAACTTCTCTTTCTATCTCAAATAACCATATCCAGTATCTAGGATCAGTAAAGATAAAAATAGCATCTGCATTAGTATCTTTAATTAACTGTCTAATCATACCAGGATCTCCATATCCATTATTAGGTCTAACAAATACAGATGCATCATCTATTCCTAATTTAGTATTTATATCTGCTGATAGATCAAATACTTTACCATGGTCAGGGTGCTTAAGAGCTGCTCCTAAATTATACCAATTGAATTGATTAGCAGTACCTAGAACTATTTCTCTACCCATAGTAGCAATACCAGAATGCATTCTAATATCATCACATAGTAGCAGAATATTTTTTCTATCTGCTTTTGGAATATAACCTTCTGTCATTATTTAATTTTAACGTTGTTGATTTTGTGAACTAATTCTTTAAAGTCCTTATCAGTAAGATACAAATAAATTGCTCGATCTGCAAGCTTTTTAAAAGAAAAGTTATCTTCCAAGCAGGCCATTTTAAATTTATCGAAAAGGGGTTGGGTAATTTTTACCGAGGTTAGTTTTTCATCTTTAATCATAACTATATATACTTATATATTTATATATAAATAGGCTATAAAACCAAAACGTCTTTGCAATGCTCACATTTTCCTAAAGCATTCTTGCATTTATAGTCCTTATCAATATATTCTCCATTATCACCTATAACATCATTGATAAATTTGTTCATAGACTCTACAACTGCTTTAGTTTTTCTAGGGCCAGAAGACGGTTTAAATTGTTGAACTCTTCTTTGCATGATAGCAAACTCAGCATCTTTAGGTACTCTTCTCTTAACTATAAAGAACTCTACTTCTATTTTATCTTTATCTATTCCAAACTGTTTAGCAAAAAACTCTCTATACAAAATAACTTGAGCAGTTAAGTTAGGATTCTTTTTCTGATTATCTCTCCAACCTGAGGTAGAAGTTTTGATATCCATTATAGTCCATCTATCAGTATTAGGATGATAAAATACTAGATCAACTAATCCTTTAAACATAACACCAGGTTTAATTTCTTGATATAGTAAAGTCTCTACTCCTGCAAGCATCATAGTTTTAGAAGTAAAGTAAGCACCTCTTTTCTTTTTAAGGTAATCTAAAATATGTTTACCATCTATCCAGAATTGAGTTAATTGATCTTGGGTAGAAAAATGATCTCCATTCATCATAGCTTTACCCATTCTATATGATTTAACCATATTAGCGTAAAGTAACTTATGTAAATCTATTTCATTAGCAGCTTTTACTTTATCATGGTACATTACTGTAAGCCATTCTTGCATAGTCTCATGCATTGCGGTACCGAAGCAAGTATAGATATTCTGAGTAAAAGGAACTTCATTTCTTAAGTACATTAACTCCCAAAGTTTAGGACATTTATTATATGTACTTAACGAACTGTATGAAATATGTTTATTCTTAGATGGTGATTGTTTGATTTTACTCTCCCAAACTTTCTTAACCATTCCTTTTAGCTTCTTCGCCATAATCTCTTATTCTATCTATTTGTGCTTGTTCGTGATCGAATCCATTTTTTATTACGTACGGGTAAAAATGCTTCTCTTCCCAATGCATTCTGTAATCGTAACCATTTTCAAACTCTTCATTGCATTGACTGCACATGATGATTTTCTTGCCCACATCATTTATCTTTCCACTTACCTTTGAAAACTATCTGACTTATTATTCCGTAGTTAGTTATATCTTGGAAAGTATCTATTAGAGTTTCATTCTGAGCTTTCCTTCCGGTAAGTATCATATTCTTCCATCTGTTGATTTTATCAGATAGTCTATACCATAAACCAGTCATAGCAAATTCAGTTTCTTCTTGATTAACTAACTGCGTACCAGCTGATACATTACCCATGCCGTAATCTAGATGCTTCTTAGCAAACAGTTCAAACTGTTCATCAGCTATCTCTTTATATGCATTATAAATTGTTGGGTACTCCTTCTCTAATATCTGTTTAGCTGAAGGAGGATTTTTAGCGTTCATAATTTCTCTATCACTCATAGTATGACATAATTTATATAAAGATACGAAAAATATTTCAGTTAACCCAAAGAAGGAAGGAAAACTTTATTAAGAAAATAGATTAAATCATCATAATAAGTCCATCTATTCATGGTAAGAACTTCGTCAGAGACTGCTGGGTTATAGATTTTGTAATCTACAATAGCCGTTCTAACTCTTTGATTATGTATTAGAGTAGGTATCATTTCTTCGTATACCTTATACTTTTTATCCCAACTCCAATTAGATATTTCTTCTACTAACTTAATTATTTTTTGGAGTCTTCTATCACTATCAGTTTCTTCGTCATAAGATTCATCCCACCATTGTGAAAATGTTTTAAAGCCAAACTTTTTTAGTTCTTTTAAGTATCCTGCTGTGCTTACTATAATAAAAGGAGAACCGTAATTGATAGGTTTATCTACTTTTTCAGTAATAAAACAAATATCACCATAGTACTTTTCATCATAAAAAACTGTCTCCGTAACTAAGTGACAGAAAGCAGTCCTGGCAAGAATATTTACATCTGAGAAGTTCATATGATGTCCCGTTATAGATACAACCTCTTTATTATTTTCAATATCAACTTTCTTTCTATCTGATATCTGTTCATTATCAAAAGAACGGTAGCTATAAAGACAATCCTCTAATAATCCTTTATCTTTTAGAGAGTAGAATAATTTTTCTCTATGAATTCTATGCTTTCTATTTAAGTATAAAAAAGTTTTGCTATATCTTCTAAGATTAGAAGGTAAATAAACCATATCTGAATTATGAAATCCTAGCCATTGAGTAGTTCTAATAGTCTTAAACTCAGTATAGTTATTGTAAAGATTTTCAGTTAGTATATAAAATCTATCAAATAAGTTTTTACTTTGAAAATACTCTTTAAGAAACTTTAAATGAGGAAATAAAGGATTATTAATATCATCTAGATTATAAACCTCAGCATATTCTATCCAATAGAATAACTTAGATGTGTTAACATACTTATCGGTTAAAAAATCTAGATAGTCTTTTAATTCTTTTTCGTGAAAAGTAAGTTCTAACTTATCAAAAGGTTTATGAAAGTGATCTCCATCTACTCTCCAATGAACAAATAACTTCTGAGTTCTGTTATTTATTACAATATTACCGTCTAATGTATAATGTTTACTATCCGAATATTTCAACTCTGATATCTTTTGACATTTCAAATCCTCTCTTGGCTAAATGATCTCTACCTTCTCTTATCATTCTATCCCAACCGCAATAATATACAAGAGGTTTATCTTCTGATTTATCAATAAGATCTAAGTAATGTTTATGTACATATCCTTCAGCTATACCAGGAATACTTTCTTGACTTAGAGTTGGAATATATTCAAATCCAGGTAAGTTTTCCTGAATAAATTCTAATTCGTCTCTATATACTATATCTTTTTCTTTTCTAGTACCAAAGAATAACTTAATGTTCTTAAACTCTTTTTTATTTATAAAAATATCATTTATCATAGACCTAAAAGGACTTATACCAGAACCAGTTGAAACCATATAAATGTCTCTTTCCATAAGATTATCTGGTAGAGTAAATACTCCCATTGGACCTCTATAAATAAATTCATCTCCTATCTTGGCTTCCTTAAATAAGTAATCTGACATTGCTCCTCCTTCAAGGTTAGTAATTATAAGTTCAAACCTATTTGTACCGTCTTGCCATGATGCAACAGAATAGTTTCTAACTACAGATCCTTCTTCTCCAGGTTTACAGCATAACTGTACTAGCATACCTGATATCATGTGAATTTTATCTGCTAATGGATCTTCAAATATAAATCTCCAATTAGCTTCTGTTTCTTTTATAACCTTTACTAAAACCGCGACATTCATTTATAAGTATGTAATTTTATTTTCATCATCTTTATCAACCCAACCTTGGGAACCATCTTCAAATTCTACTCTCCTTCTAGATGGAGTTTTTTGAAGGATACGTTTTATTCTTTTATCTGATTCTTCTGCTAACTCCCAATCAGGTTCTGGAGGGTTAACTCCTCTTGCTTCAGGAGGTAAAACTTGTTCAGGCTCTACAACCTCAATATTGTTAGGATCTTCTACAACTGCTGGTTCAGATTCTTCAGGTAAATCATCGAACCCATCATTCCATAAATCAGCTTCTACTTCACCATACAGATTCTTTCTATTAGCATGATCAAATGCGAAGTTAGCTGCTACTACTAAAGATATAGCTAAAGGATCGAATACGAAAATAATTACCAATAAAAGTATGTTGATAATTTTATCCATTGGAGTTCCAGTAAGTCCGGAAAGGTATTGTAATGGTCCTAATTCACCCACAGTATCAGAATCATTTTGTAATGATAGAATATCTAACTGAATAGTTTGTAAGCTATCAGCTGCTACTGTTCGTTTTAAATTTACTTCTTTACGATTCTCTTCTTCAATTCCAATACGGGATTGAGCCAATCTAAGCTCAGCAGTCGAGACGGTTGATCTAAGACCGCCCACAGCCGATGTGTCCCGTACTTGTATCGAGGTAGCTTTAGCATTAGAGAGAGTACTAATATTGCCAGAGATTCTTTCAAGTTCTTCATCATATCTATTTACATCATCTAAATAAAACTTTGCTTTGTTTTCTAGAAACTCTATTTGGTTTTCATTAACTATTAACTTCTGATACGTTTCTTGATAAGCCGCACTTAAAAATCCATATATACCCATACTAGTAATCAGAACTAATATAACAGCAGCGATAGTAAGATACGCTCTGAGAAGCTTATTAATAGTAGACCAGTACTGATAAAGTAAAGAAGCTATAACAAGTTTAGAAACTTCCAATGATCCAGCCATTATGATTACTTCAAATGTTGCTCCTGCAAATAGTTTAGATAGCCCACTAACTGAATAGAAGGCAGCTGAAGCAGATACCGATAGTGCCGATATCGCTATGATGGACGGAAATATGTTACGCTGTATTCTTTTTATCATTGTATAATTAGTAAAGCTGTTGCTATAACGCCAACTGTTGAACCAATTTGGTACAACTTTTTAGCCCTAGCCTGCTTTTTGAGCTCCTTCTGTAACTCTTTTGAAAGCTCACTTGCTTTTACCATTTGAGAATCTTTCTTCTCGATAATAGACTGATAGTTTTCTACTTGCGTTTTAAGATTCGCTACTAATGTTCCTTGTGTTAAAAGTTTATCATTAGTCTCAGTCAAAATAGTTTGCATGGTCTGCATTTCTTTAGATAGACCATCGAACTGTATAAGATCTTTTATAACTAACTTAGCAACTGGCTTAGTTAATTGAATCTGTGTACTGTCTATAACGTTTTGCGAAAAAGAGCTCCAGCTCATCATCACCGAAAAGATCAACAGCATCAAGCTGTTTTTGTGTTTCCCTTTTAATAACATAAATTCTAGAATTTAATTGTTTAATCCTTTTATCGGATTCAGTTAATTTTATTTCTAAAGAATCCGCTTGGAATTCTAATATATCATTTTTACTATGTAATGAATCAACCTTAGCTTCTAGTTGTTGAATCATCCTTTCGTAATTTTCAACATCGGTTTTTAATTCATATCTTGTAAAAAATATATTATATAAAATAACCGCACCTACGGCTATAAGTATATACGGTAATATCTTTTTTAACATAATCATAATATAGTAATAATATTTCGATTACGCAACTAATGCTTTTTGAAAAGCTTCCCAATCAAAAGCGCTTCCAGGATCTGTTTTACCTTTTCCTTTACCTCTTATATGATCTCCAGATACGTCTGAATGTCTAACTACTCTTGAAGCTGGGATATTAAATTGTTTCATCCAATATTTAAATACCTCTACTGTGGTATTAAATTGAGCTTTATTATAAGTTCCTTTTTGTTTAATCTTCTTACTAAAAGTACCATAGTCATTTACTCCAGGTACTAGAAGCTCTACTCCAAGATAGTGAGAATTTAATCCAGACAAACCTTCATGTAAAGATTTTCCTGCATGAAATGCTTTTCCAGGAGAAGCTATCATCTTATCATATGTTCCATCAGGTTTAATAAACCCATGTACTGATAGTCCTAATTCTTTTAGAAAGTCTTTTGCGTAAAGTTTTTTTCCTTTCCACATTAAGTACTCACTCATTGAATGTAGGATAATTCCTTTTGGTCTAATTGGCATACTAATATAAGTTATCTAGTTCGTCATCAGGTTCATTACAATCTGGGCATGGAGGGCAATCATCTCCAGCTGGTGCTGCATCAGGTACTCCGTCCATATTCATATCATTGCCGTTAAACCAGAAATCTATAATACGAGAATAAGAACCTAAAAAGGCTCCTAATACTAATAATAATACTTCTTTCCATTCTTGATTAATACTTGGTTGGTCACCTCCTTGTAAGATAGCTGAACCTATTCCGATCATAATGAGTAAGAAAGTGGTTAATACTACAGAAGTAATTATAAATCTATTTCTATTAGCATTCTTTTGTTTTTGTAGTCTATGTTCGTTCATTATAAATTAGTTTATTAATATAAATAGTTAAAAACTCAATCTACCGCCTATAGTAAAAGTTTTCATAGTAGGAAACTCTGGAGCTGTTGATTCTATTATATTAGCTCCAATATTTAAACCAAATCTTTGAGTAAGTCTATAAGTAAAATTAGAACCTGCTATTATCATTACATCCTTATTCCACATTGTGTTGTGTTTGTACATATCAAACATCATAAAAGGAGATGATGCTGCTACCATAGGACTAACTGATAGTTTAGGACTAACTGTAAAACTTCTAGTATAAAATCCAGTTAAAGATACTCCTAAGAATTGATTATCAAAGTATACTGCACCATCAATTACGTCTACGTTATTAGAAGTTAAACTAGTACCTAAAGCTATTCCGGCTACTGATCCTTTCTTACCTAAGAATGTCATACTATGGTTCATCATAGCCATAAAAGTACTATACATTTTCATAGCTCCTAATGAAGCTGAGTATACTCTATTTATTCTTCCTTCTTTATTAATGTGAACTTTGGAAAAGTTAGCTGTTAGCATATATTGCTGTAAGTTATCGTAAACCATAGCATTTAACCCGTAAGTCTCAGTCCCCATTAAAGAAGATTGACTTATGCCGAAAGTAACAGCTTGTTGAAATTCTCCTGTTGGTAACTGTTGAGATAATGCATTGGCTGTAACGATAGGAGGAGCAAGGTTTCGTTTTTTCTTTTTCTTCTCATCGTCCTCCTCTTCATCTTCGTTACTGCTTTCCTCTTCTGACTCTTCTTCTTCAGTTTCTTCATCTTCATCGGACTCAGACTCTTCTTCAGTCTCCTCTTCTTCACTGTCTTCTTCTGAGCTCTCGTCAGACTCTTCTTCTGACTCTGATTCTTCTGATTCTTCATTTGATTCTTCTTCGGTGGTTTCTTCTTCTGATTGTTCATCGGTGGTTTCTTCTTCGGTTTCTGATTCATTTGATTCTTCAGTAGATTCTTCTGTTGATTCTTCGGATGAAGTCTCTTCAGTAGATTCTTCTGTAGTACTTTCTTCGGTAGTAGATTCCTCTGTGCTAGTTTCTTCAGTAGTTGATTCTACTTCTGTTTCTGATGAAGAATCGCTTCCTGTATCTCCTCCACTAGAGTCTTCTGACCCGGTTGCATTACCTTCTGAACTTTGTTCTGTAGAAGTAGTTTCATTTCCAGATGTAGATTCAGTCGATCCTTGATTCGATTGCGAATTTGACGTGCTTGTTTCAGATCCTCCGGTACCTGACGTACTATTTCCTTGGCTACTAGCATTTCCTCCAGTCCCAGTTGTATCTGGACTAGTTGTATTCGAACTCGAAGTATCAGGAGCCGTAGTAGTAGGCTGAGTAGTTGCGGAAGTACTCGGAGGCGGGGTAGTGGGTGTAGTTGGAACATTAGCTGTTGTATTAGCCGCGGCATTACTAGCAGCATTGGTAGCTGCCTGTGTTGCCTGTTGCGTGGTTTGTTGAGTAGTCTGCTGTGTAGCTTGAGCTCCAGTAGTTGAGGTTGAACAAGGGCTTAGACTAGTCCACCATAAATAGGTCTCTTCTAGCCAAGCCTGCAAGGTTCCATTTTGAAAATCTTGTGCTGTAAATACTCTTGATTTATTATAAAAAGCTACTACGGTACTGCCATTCATAGGGACACTAAAGACCATTACAGCTCCAGTACACCTATCAACATAGGTTTGAACAAGGGCCTGTGAATGGCCCTTGAACATCCCCATCGCAGTAAGTAATAAAACTAATAGTAACTTTTTCATAACAATTACACTTAGTGATCAAAAATACCCTTACGTATCATTCTCTTTACTATTTTGGCTACTGCTGTTTCTAAAGCCTTTCTAGTAGTGACACCTATAGAAGAAGAATTAAACTTAACTTCATCTAAGTTATCTGAGTTTGATAATGTAAGTTCTCTTGTTGTTACTGCTTTACCTAAACCTGAACCTGTCATATAAAGTCCTGATTCGGCATCTACTGCTCTTATTTGTAAACCTAATCTAGTTACTAGAGTATTTTTTACTCCATCTTTTAAGTTTACCGTTTCATCTTCAGATACAGAATAGTCATATACTTCTACATAAATGAAGTATTTAGCAAGAGTAATCTTGCCCATAATATCTGTCTGATTAGCTGTAAAGCCTTTTTGAGATGCTTCGTATTGTTTTACCATTCTATCTTTAATGGCATCTCTAGTCTCTACAAACTCAAATCTCCAGGTTT
>Ga0228633_1000117_pt1 | contig 20563 bp, 15 predicted proteins | sample 41DmetaG_FD_182703 | JGI IMG/M metagenome (GOLD analysis project Ga0228633, IMG submission 182703) | Seawater microbial communities from Monterey Bay, California, United States - 41D | ecosystem: Environmental > Aquatic > Marine > Coastal | place: USA: California | collected 2016-11-13
ATTATATTAAAATACTATAATAAATAAGATAAATATAAATAATTTTTATAACAAAATAAATACATAATGAAAATTTAAATAATTATTAAAACAAATCATAATTCAATGCAAATTTAATTTTTGATATATTTAAAGCATATAAAGCAAAAACATTGGCTTTTTACTTACAATAATTAACAATCAAAACAATTAGTTACATGTAAACATGGTAAATTTATAATTTATTTCTTATTTACATTGCATATATTACATAATAATGTTTAATTTAAAACTTTATCTTTTATTTCGTCAACATCTATAATTATTTATTTCTATTCTTTTATCTTTTCTTTTAATTTTATACATTTTAGCGTTATTTCTTGTAAATTTTACTAACTTTGATTTAAATTCAATTTATCATTTTTTATTTATGTTTATATTTTATTTATTCTCTCTTATTATTTTTATAGTTTTTCTTTTGCTTCTTTATTCGTTTAATCGTTAATTTCATATTGTGATAATAATTCATTTATCTATAAATATTTATATCATACTTAATTTTTTTATTTTTTTATTTATTATTTAAATTGATTTTCAAAATTTTAATTAATTTTCTCTTTTTCTTCATTATATTCTATAAATATTGAATTTTTATATTATTTAATATTTTTATTTTTTTATTATTAAATTTCATTCAGTTTAATTCCATAATATTTTTTAATATTCTTATATTATATTATATTTTTACAATTTATGTTTAAAGTTATTATTATTTTTGTTGTAATTTTAACTCTAAATTTTATAAAACATTATGTAATGATTTAATTTGTTGTTTTTTTTATAAAATTTATTCTTTCAAATCTATTATATAAAATTTAACCCATGTCATTTTATTATATTTCTTCGTTTAAATTAAATAATTTGTCCTTTAAATCTAATTTTGTTTACAACTATAATACTATATTTTATTCTTTCAGTGTTAAAAATTCGTTGTTATTCAAATCAATTTAATTATTCTATAAATTATAAAAATATACATATTAATTAAATTCATTATTTTTTTAATTTAATCTGTCTTTATTTATTTAATATTAAAATTATTTTTTGAATTCATTCATATTGTATTTCACTAAATTTTAATTAATATTTAATAAATAATCTAAATCTTTATGACTTCATTTAAATTAGAATAAATAAGAGATAACATGGCTATGGTTGAGCAAATTGAGAAATCGACAGTTCAATCATTATTTGTAAAATCAGAAACACCAAAAGAAGGTGTTTTTGCCGATCATAGAATAAAAATTTTCATAGATTAGGCATAATAATATAGTTTAGATGCTTTATTACTTTTTACTGATAATGATGGGTAATATTTACATATATATAGGCTTAAAAAAGAAGAAATCTAAATACTTGGTGGACAATAACATTATTTGTAAGAAAGATAAGGAAAACCTGATGTTTGGTAAAATTTTTATGATAGATTGAGAACTATTAAAGTATCATTTTTACTTATTTTAGGATTATCATAGGAAATATAATCATTTGTAGAGTAATATTGATAAATATAACCCTTAAACTATCTATGAGTAGGCTTTCAATGCACCTTATAAGGAACCTAGGTTTTCTGGAGAAGAATTTAATGTAAAATATAATTCTTATTTTGAAATTTTGATTTTTTAATCTTTTATTAAAATAATTAAAAGAAATTATTTTCAAATTTTTAACTTTTAAAAAATAAATATATATTAAAGGGACGATTTGTAGATATGCATGAACATTATCAAGAGTTTATAAATCTTAAAAAAATTAAATTTAGTGAAGACTATGCTATTGGAGATTATCTTTGGTACTTATAAAATTTTGAATTATTCCACGAAATTCCATAAAATCTCAAAGAAAAAGATTATAAAAAATATAAAAGATATCTAAAGAATTTGTTTGAATATTTGAAAGATTTTTTTAAAAGAGTTATGCCTCTTGTAGATTATAGTGTCGTTGATTTTCAATTTAAAGAGGATTTTGAATTTAAATGGAAAGAAGGTACTATTCGAGGTTGGGAATAAAAAGAAGATGAAAACAAATCAAAAGAGCTTCATTGTCAAGTGTGTCAAAAATATTTTACAAATGAGAATGTGTATGTGGTAATAAATATTTGTAAAAGAATCATTTTACAGGAAAAAAGCATAAATTAAATGAAAAAGATTAAAAATAAAACTAGCAAATTTTGGATAAATAAACAGAAGAAATAAATAGAAAAGAATTAGCCTATTATGAATCATATATAGCAAGGTAAATTTTTTAAAATTAAGAATAAAAGAGTAACTTTCTGATATCTTATATGATACCTAAAATAATATTAGAAAAAAATAGTAATATTTAAATTAAAAGATCTCGAACTTTAAATGAGTTGATAGATGAAGAAAATGATGCATAAATAAAAAGCAAGGATGAAAAAGACGAAGATTAGAAGAGTTTAAGTGAAGATGATGGACCAATTTACAATCCTAAGAATCTACCTTTGGGCTGGGATGGAAAACCGATACGTTTTAATTTATTTATACATAGCTTATTGGCTTTACAAATTACATGGACTAGGAATTGAATATAAATGTGAAATATGTGGAAATTACAGGTTGGTAGTAAAAAACCATAATTTTTAGTTATTGGGGGAGAAGATCATTTGAGAGACATTTTGTTGAATGGAGACATTCTTATGGAATGAAATGCTTGAAAATACCAAACACTGTTCATTTTAAAGAAATCACTTAAATTGCAGATGCATTGGCATGTATATTTTATAATATAATATTTTATAATAATAGTATATTAAAAACTTATGATTGACAATGATTAAGCTGAATTAAAAGTAAATGAACAAGAGTTTGAAGATACTGATGGAAATATATTATCCAAAAAAGAATATTCAGATTTATAAAGATAAGGACTATTATGAATATTAATTTATAATATAATTTATTATAAAATTAAATATGTTTAAGATTTTAAATACAAAAAAAGAACTTTATGAATTAATAATACAAAATTTAGAAAATAAAAATAAGAAAAAAATAAAAAGCTAGAAAATAAAAGATTTCATATTATAATATATAAAAGATAACTAAATGAATTTAAAATAAATTGCTATTTTAGAATAACTTATAATAAAATAAATTTATAATAAATAAGATATTTAAAATTAAAGTGATAAAAAAACTTATGATCAACATACATAAGAGAATTCTAAAAAATAAGTTATTTAAAAACATTATGACCAATAAGAAAATTCTAAAAAAATAATTATTAACTAAAATCAAATGAGAATAAATGATGAAAAAAAAGATACATAATATTTATTTTAAAATAAAAAAAATGCAGACTAAAAACAAACATTGTTTCCTTAAAACAAATTTATACAATTATCATAAAATAAAGAATTAAGACAAACTTTATATTCAAATAGTAATAGTTATAGATAATTAAGTGGTAAATCTATAGAAACAATGAAATAAAGCAATAGTTTAAGAGAGCTGGTAAATCAGATGCCATCTGATTATTTATCAGAAGATAAAAATAAATTTTAGTAATAAAAATCATTTTATCAGAGTACTGATTTTAAGAATTTTGATTATGATATTAATAATAAATAAACTGAAGAATAGAATAGATATAATGATAAAATTAAATAACAATAGTTATATAGATTGTAACTTGAAGATTAGATTTAAGAAAAAAAAAATCAAAAATTAGCTTAAATATAGGTAGAACAGAAATATCTTTTAGATAGATAAAATATCATTGATATTTATGATAAGTAATAAGAATAATAGAAAATAGAAAGGTAAATATATTTATAATAAATTTCTATAATTTATTATAATTATTTTTAAAAGATAAATAAAACTTATTACTGAATATAATATGATAAAATAATTTAGAAAATAAAAGAATTAAATGTTAAAAGATGAAATTATATAAAATAAATAAATTGAACAATAAATGTTAAAAAATTTATAATCAGAAATGTAAATTTAAGAAAAAAAATAATTATAATTGAAATAAGAAAAAAAAAATCATGAATAAAAAATTTTATAGGATTAAAAATAAGACTAAATACAAAAAACAAAAATAAAGAATATAGAATATGATAATTTTAAGTTTATATTATTTCATTTTAAAGATAATAGAATATTGAATTCTGCAAATAATAAGAAGATAATGAAAAATAAGAATAAAATAAAATTTAACAATAAAAAAAAATATTAAAATAATATAATTCTGAATAATCTGATAAAGAATTAATCTAAAAATAAAAAAAAATAGAAGAAAAAATATAATATGATATATAAATCAACAAATAATTAAAAAAAGATGAATATAATGAATTAAAATTATAATAAAAAATGAAAAATAATAGATAAAATTATGGAAATTAGTTGTAAAATTAAATTAATGAAAAAAAAATGAGAGAAACTCTATAAAAAATGCAAAGTTTATAGGAAAGTATTTATTATTGAAAATTTTTTAAAAAATTTTATAAAAATATAAAAGGAGACGAACAGTTTAACTTATTCTAATTGAATAAATAAGATTAATTGATAAAACAAATAAATTCAAATGATAAAAACTAATTTCAAAAATCAGATTCTAAAATAAGTGATGATTCAAAAATGAGAAATTAAGAAATTTGTTCGTAAAAATAAACTTTAAAAAAAGCAAAGAATTAAGAATTAATTTTAGACTAATAAATATGATAACAATATTTATGATTTTATATAATTTTTAAATTTATAAATTATTATTCAATTATAAAAATATTATCTAAAGATTATTAATTTTACAATTAAGTATAATTATTTCAAAGTATAAGATAAAAATTAAATTTTTCAAATTGAAAAAAATTTACATAATTTTAAATCATTAGTATTTAATAGATAAATCCATTAAAATAAGTATAAATATAATTCCCTCTCTAAGATTATAACAATCAATATAATTTTAGAATAATTTCAAAATATATTTAATAATAAAAAACATAATTAGAAATGGATAGTAGAGTCACATTGAAAAAAAAACGAGATTTCGACGTAATATTGAAAATTCTAATTGTAGGTGACTATGCAGTAGGTAAATAATATTTTTATTATAGGAAAATCAAACATTCTTTCATAATTTGTATAAAAATAATTTACATTAAATCACATGGCAACAATTGGTGTAGACTTCTAGATTAAATAAATAGAGTATAAAAATTTAACGATAAAATTATAAATATGGGATAGTGCAGGTAAATTATAATAGAAATATATTTAAAAATAAAAGGTTAAGAACGTTTTAAAACAATAACTAATTAGTACTATTAAGGAGCATAAGGAATAATATTATGTTATGATAGTATATATTATATTATAAGTTACTTAAGAAAAAACTTTTAATAATATAAAAAATTGGCTTTAAAGTATTAGATCATATTCGTAAGATAATGTTTCTATAATCCTTATTGGGAATAAAATAGATCTTGCTTAAGATAGATAAGTAACTTAAGATGATGGAAATAATTTGGCAAAGGAAAATGGACTTGCTTTTTTTGAAACAAGTGCCAGAACAGATTAAAATATTGAGACATCGTTTTATAGTTTAATTGATAATATTTTGGATAAAATCGATATATAATAAGCAATATAATAAAAATAATAATAATTTAGTCTTTCAGTATAAAAAGAAAATATCGAAAAAAAAAAATCTGGTTGCTGTTGAATTTTATTAAAAATATTTAATATTGAAAAATTTTAATTATTAAAATTTTGATATAATCATTATTTTAATATGGTGCTCTCTCTTTCAGGGCCAGTCCCAATCCAACTAATTTTAACACCTGTAAGCTCCTCAATTCTTTTAACATAATTTTATGCCTTCTAAGGTAATTGATTATAATCAGTAAGCCCTCTTAAACTTTATTTCCATCTTGAAATAAAATGAAATAAACCCTGGCATTTTTTCATATTCTACAGTAACTTATTTATATTCCTCTAAAGTACTTGGCATATAATCTATGACTTTACCATTAATTTTGTAATTTACACCAATTTTAATTTCATCTAAATCGTCCAAAACATCAATTTTTGTTAAATTAAAAGAATCAAAATCGTTCAACATTTAACTATATCTATTTTATTAGAGATTATATATACTTTAACATAGGAATGTCAATCCAACCACATCTTCTTGGTCTTCCAGTTGTGGCACCAAATTCATTACCAACTTTTCTTAAATTTTCTCCTATTTCATTATCTTCTTCTGTTGGCATACTACCTTCACCAACTCTTATAATTATATTATAAAATAAGAATTATACCTTGTCAAATATGCTTTAACTATACCAATATTAGTTCCAATTTTATTTGGTGGAATACCTAGTCCTGTACAAATTCCTCCAGCAACTGTATTACTTGAAGTAACATAAGGATATGTACCAAAATCAATGTCTAACATAGTAGCATTAGCCCCTTCAAATAAAATTCTTTATTCAGAATGAATAGCTTTATTCATTAAAACAACAGTATCTTAAATCATTTTATTTTAAAGTAAATAATCTCTCAATTCTTTAAACTCATTAATTTCACTCTCTACAGTAACCCCATATTATTCTTAAATTCTTTTTTATAATATATTATATCTATTAATAAAATAAATGAACTTATCAATGAAACTAGGCCAATCTTTTAAATCGCCTACTCTGAGACCATATCTACTCGCTTTACTAGCATAAGTAGGTCCTACACCTTATTTAGTAGTTCCAATGAATCTTTCTATAATATTTTTTATGATAACTTTTAGCATCTTTTTCATTTGAAATATCACTTTCAATTTAAAGTTTTGTCACTAATTATGCTCTATCAGAAATAATCAATCTATCTTTATAGCATATTTTATCTCTATCTAATTATTTTAATTCATCTAACATAGATTAGACGTTCACTACCACACCATTTCCCAAAACATTTACACATTAAGGATATAAAATACCACATGGTAATAAATGAAATGCATATTTATTACCATTCACCACTACAGTATGACCTGCATTTGAACCACCTATTTTATCATTTTATTACCATTGAATCTTGCACATATATCATATTTTTCAGCAAGAATGTCAACTAATTTTCCTTTTCCTTCATCACCCCATTGAGCACCTAAAATTGCTGTATGTTTTGACATTAGTCCTGTCACACATTTTGATAATTTTGTCATATTATATCAAATTAATTATTTAAGATATTTTATTTTCATTTAATACCTTATAATAATGATTTTAAATTAATGATTTAAAAATAATGATTTAAAAATAATGATTTTAAAATAATGATAAAAAATAATGATAAAAAATAATGATTTTATAAAATTTCTATTATTTTTGATAATTGAAAAATAATCGATTAATAAAAATTCTCATATTTTTACAAATTATAATTGATTATAAAAAAATTTCGAATTTTTAAAATTTGACAAGATTATGGATAAAAATCCTAAAAATTAGGAAGAGACCTTAATTAATAAGAATATACGATATATTATTTATGATATAATCAATCAAAGAAATCAGTATTTTAATCCTTTGAACTTTGCTTGTTTAATTTTTTGAATTATTTTGAATTAAAATGTTTGTTTTCTTTTTTTTAAGTATCTTAATTTAATTATACTTTATTATAAATTTTTTTGTTTTTTGAATTTTTTTTAGTTATTTCATTATCATCACTATTATCACTTTATATTATATCAAAAAAATCATCAATTACTTATTTTTCTTTTTTTTCATTTTTAGCTTTTTCTTTCATCTAAATTTCCTTTACTGGCTAAATTTGATTAATATTATTATTATCAATAACACTATCAGTATTAGTATTATTAACATTAACTTTTTATTTTTCTTCCTAAACTTTATTATTTTTTTATCGACGAATTAAATAAATAGCTAAAATAATCATGATTATAACAATTGCTGTTAAGAAAATTAAATATAACCAATATTTCTAAATAAAACTTTCATCTTAAGTTTCTGCAGCAGGTGTTGTCATTGTTGAATTACTAGTGGCAACAATAATCACAGATGCTGAAAAAGATTAAACGTCTCCAATACTGGTTAAATCTAAAGATCCCCCATTTACTCCATCTGATAATCTTGAATGAATAGAATTCAAAATCTAGATAAAATTATATCTATTTACATATCTAATCTCAAAACCATGATTTTGAGATTAGATATGTAAAATTATAATTACAGTTGAAGCATTTCCTGAAGCTTATTAATCAGCAGTTGGTGTTATATGATAATCTATGATAGTAGAGCCTTTTCTAATGTTGACAACTGAGACTTAGTCTTATCCGAGTTATAAAAATGCGGCAATTTTATCAATAAGAGTAGCTTTACCATTATTTTTATAGAAATCTTCAAAACTACAACTAAATCTAAAATTAAAGTATTTATAAACCTCATAGTAACTTTTACAACACTAAGCATAGTGATTATGATATTACAATCTAGTTCTCTAGTCAAAACAAAAGCTATAATATAAAATGATTATTACTTATATATCTATTTTCAAAATCTACAACATTCTTACCACATGTATCAGTATAATCTAACAGATTCACATTATTTAATGGGTAACTATTTTCAATTTTTGTTCCATTTTCAAATTTAGCCTATAATATATAATATTTATACGCTAAATGAACTAGGATCTTAATATTAATATTTAATCAGCATCCAATCTTTATTTTATTGTCTTAAATCTTTAGCAATTGCAAATCTCATAATAGATGGGGCATTTCCAGGCCATTAAATTTCATATGTATTATTATATTTAAATAATGACCAATAAGCTTATAAACGATCATCATTAGGTTCACCATCACCTTACCAACTCCATTCCCAAAGCATATTTAACTTATTTACGAAATTCATTTAAGTATTATTAAGTAAAACTGGGATATTCATTACTTTTCTAGCATCCCATGCTTATGATAAAAATCTTATAACTCCATAGTTTAATCCAGGACATTAATAACCTTAATAATTTAATAATTAATAAAATAAATATTTACCATTCCAATCAGTATTTTAATTACAACCATCAACAACTCCTGTATATTGATTATTTGGAAGGGCTTAACTAGGACTTCCTAATAACCCTCCATCTTCATCACTTAATAAAATGTTAAAAAATCCTGTACAAACAATTTTACCACATCCTCCCATCCAACCTTTAAATTTAGGATTAGGATCTAAGAATTTGACCTAAATAATAAATTAAATATACAAGAGCTGAGGAATCTGTATTATTTAATGTAGTATTTGAAAAAGTTATAACAGATGTAAGGTCTTATGCAATAGATAGTAGACCAAGCAATTTATTATTTTAGCATTTTGAATAATTTCCATATTTCAGATTGTAATTATGGAAAATAAATTTATCATTAAATGTATCTAATCCAAATGAACTTTCAGAACATATTTGAATGTAACCGGTCATTGATGAGGCCATAGGAGGCAATCCCACATTTCCACAACAAACAGAAATAGGAAACATGAAAGCAATTTTATTAGAGCACTATTGTATAAATTAATATCCTGTGTATAGGCCCTCTCTCTTTATAACCCCTTACCCCTCTTTTAAATTCAAATTTTAACCTCTGCATCGCTCCCTCTCAATTAAGAATTAATTTTTTAGTTAATATATTTAAAAATTGAATAAAAAATAAAATTGTGAATAAACTTTAAAATATTAATGGATAAAAAATAAAGAAAATATTAAAATTTTTAAGATTTTGCTCTCCGTATCTAATTTGAGCTCAAAACTTAATATTATGGGGAGACTATACACATGATTTAAAAGAATTGTAATTACGCTTGATTGATAACATGTAGGACAATCAGTTCTTGCTATAGCATCAAATTCAAATTCAGAATTTTTAATAATATGCTATACATTATTACTAACAAAAGTATGAGCACCAATTTCATTTTCTATTAATAGCATTTTTGATGCCACAACATCCTATACATTCTCAAAAGTATCAAATCCATGTGAATTTTAATAAGCTATATTAAATTATAATTACCAACAAAATCAATACAACCTAAACATTAAAAACCAGGATTAGTGCATGCAAATCCTATTTATGATTATCCTCCTTAATTACCATAGAAATGTTATAAGTAATTTATTACACTATCTGTTTTTGAACAGTCATAACCTTAATAAACAAATGCAATTCCAGTAACACTTCTAACTATATTATTAGCAATTATTTATGTTTTTGAAAAATTGTCCATAGCAGAGAAACCAATTGCTAGTCTTCCTCCAATTCCGACCATCAAATTATTTTTAAAAGTTAATTATTATACTTTACCAGCTTCAAAAGCTACATTTGTATTATTAAAATAAACATTATTTTCAATATTAACTTTTGAAGATAAATTTGAAGATTTCATTCCAGTATAATTTGTATTTGCTATAGATGATCCTGTTATATTTTATATAGCATCACTTGATGACATTTAAATTGCAGGAGAGACTGTTCTTTCTTATCCACATTAATCAATTTAAACACCAGTAAAAATAGTTTTACCAACATAATTTTTTTATTCTGCTGTTATATAGTATTATGACCAAATTTTGCAACCCCATTAACTTGATGATTTTATTACAATATTTCTTGTAATAAGACCTACACTTGCTCTCATATCAACTTTACCAAGTTTATAATTTAAGACATTGACACTACCATAATGGAATTACTAAATTTTATCATATATTGTAATAGTTTTTCCCTCAATAGCTAAAATTTAAACTTACTAATTAATAGGATATTATAATTCAGTAGAACTGATAAATATAGTGTCTCCAGTTTTCCAATCAAAACATTCTTCGACTTGAATTATTGTATCTCCAGTTGCTACTGAAGCTGTTAAACGAGTTTAAGTAGTTCTAGGTACTTTTCCATATAAAGTTAAATTCTAACTATTGTATAGTATGTTGTTTCCTGCTAATATAGTTGGACTAACCTACATTATTTAGCATTTATATAAAAATTTAAGATTTTATAATAATATAATTACCATTAAATCGTCATCCATTTATCCACTTGTTAATTCTATTAATATTTTATTATTATATGGAGTTGTATTAGTTCCTGCAATTAAACTTCCGAATCTTATAAAGATATTTTTAGCTTTTAAAACACTTTCACTTTTACTGTCATCAAACATTAAATTACCATCAATAATCAAATTTTTTAATTCTGGTGGATTAATATTCATTTTTAAATTCCAAATATATGGTATATGAACGTCCTAACCAGCTACAGGAAGCTTTTAATCTGGCCAAATTGATGCATTTGACCATAGTTTTTCCGTTGTTTCCTTTTCACCTTATGGATTAACTGAGGCATTTTTTTTAGATGGACAATATTTTCTGCATTATATGCCATAAACAGGTATAGTTCCATTACCATCACCATTAATTGCTACTTATACAATTTAAGATAAATTATTGTAAGTATAATTTCCTAATGGATATTAAGTATTTGAAATGTTCAATGTATAATTTGATTTAAAATCACTATTATTGTTCATATTATCAATATATCTTTAATTTAAATTAGAAAATCCTATTTTCTACCAAACATCGTACAGTTCAAAACCACCCCCCTAAAATTGTATTAAAGAAGTAGGTTCAGATTCATGTCTCTAGAAAAATGGAGCTATTTTAAAGCTTTTTATAATATTAGTTGCAGGTTATATAAAATATTATTCACCTGATTAGATCATAAATGAATACGATTTACTTAAAAATGTATTACAATGAAACATGCCTTAATAAGTAAAAACAGTTGGGTCCATTAAATTATCTCTAATATTAGCTATTTTAAAAGGATCACTTGGTAAATATGTATTGTTATTTTTTATATCATAAAATGAAACTTTTCTAATAAAACAATCTTTATTGCATTAAATAACTTTTTGTCCATATATGTAAGTATCTTATAATACTTTGCATTATGCAGTCTCTAAATGTCTATAATAAACAGAAATCCAAGTAAGCTCATTTGTTCCTGTTAAAGTTCCATCAGTGTCTTAGAAAACATCTCTTTTAAAAATACCATTCCATATAACTTTTTTAGTTACATTATTGAAATCTAATTATGAAACCCTATATGTAGCTCCATCTTATCTTCTTATACCTTTGAATTATGCCTAACTTGCAGTTTACATTGCAGCATTAGCATTTCCACCATAATTAAAAAATGAAATATTTCTAACAGTTAATCCATCTGTTATAGATAATTAAATTCCTCTAGTTTTTTCATTCATTGTAGCATTTGGAGAATTACCTTAATTTGAATACCCAACTAATAAACAGTTTTCAATTAAAGCTGATTTTGCTAAATCAGAAGATTTAATATTTATCCCAGCAAAACCTGCATCAGCTATCATAATGTTTTAAAATGTAATTGCACCAATTTCTTGTGCTTAAATTCCCTTTTCTACTACTTTCCAAGCTTAAAAATTTCTATAAACATTTTAAATTGGTGGATTTTTTAAATAAGGATCTAATACATTGGAATCTTTTAATGGTTAACATGGGTTTTAAACAGGAGCGTGTTTTTTAATTCTAAGACCATATTTCCCACTAGTATGAGCTATATTGTTATTAAATTCTAACAATGAACTTTAATCAGGACAAATAGTGACATCAGTGGTAGGACCTGATGGATTTTTCAACAATTCATACCAAAATCCGTAAAACTAAGAACCTGCTGCATTACAATTTCTAACAGTATTATCAGGATTAGTGACCCAATAATTAGCTACAGTTACATCTGTATCAGTTAATGTCCATATTTATTTAGCATTTATAGCAAGACATCCGTCAAAAGTATTTTTTATTTCACTACCATCTTCAATGAAATATTAATGTCCAAAAGCCTCATAAATTACACTATTTGTAACTTTTGCATATGAAGAACCATGCAAAGTTATAAATCTTGCATATGAATTATGACAAGAAACACTATGTACATATGATTGAGGAATAGCACCACATTTATGAAAATGTATAGGATATTTACCAAGAATTGTTGATTAACCAACTTAAGTTAACTCAAAATTAGAAAATCTTCCAATTGTACCACTTATTTCAGAACCCATCATCATTATATGAGCACCATAAGTCAATAATTGAGAATCATCATCAGATCCTTTAAAAAGAATATTTCTTGATAATAATGCCACCTCAGCTCTCATTGGGAAACTAAATTTACCATATGTTTCAACATTAGAATAATGGAAATATTCAAAAGGCTTATCGACAGTAATGACACCATCTATATTGCTAGCGATTATACGAGTTTCTGCCTCGTTCATATCATAACTAGTACTAGCTACAACTATTTATTCACCAATTTTCCAATCTGTTTTTGTCTATAAAGTGAATGTACTTCCTCCTGGTTATATTGATGTATTTATATAAGTCCATGAAACATTTCTTGGAGCACCATGAATATCTATTCTTGAGTTTTACACACCAATAACTTTATTTCCAAACATAGGAAATTATTTATCAAATTTTTTAGTACCATACATAATAATTTTTATATTTTTATGTAATGGTTATTCAGGAGAGCCTATTTATAATAATCCACCATCTAATACTAATATATTATGAGCATGTAATTCCAATCCCTCAACATCATCAAAAATTAATCTCCCTTAAACTACAACGGTATTCAAAATAGGAGTTGATACATCAAATAGAATATTTTATCCTGATGGAATACTAACTAAATCTCCTTCAGTTGGAGGACTACCTCCACCCCATGTTGTTTATTATGACCATCTATCTATGTATATGTAATATAAATCTTTATTTGCTGCATACTAATCATTAGTAATTAATTCAATTGAAGGTTTCACATAAAAGGGTCTTGCTCCAGTTGTACATTGAATTTATGTTGTTGTGGCACTACTAATAACACATGTTATATTATCTAATTTAAGACTTATTTATGATGTATTAGTTGAAAATCCAGTACCAGTTATTGTAATTACTGTTCCACCGGCTGCTGTTCCATTATTTGGACTTATATTTGTAATTACTGGAGTAATTGCTGTTTAATATTAAACTGTATTATTTTATACAAAATCATTTGCTAATGCTAATGAGGATATAATAACTGGACAATCTATATCAGCTGATGTTTAATTAATATATTTAACACCATATACTTAAATTTCTGAAATGTAACAATGACTTTCATAACTACCTTCAAATCTTATTTTTGAATAAGGTTTATTGATAGATTAATTCATAAAAAATGTATTCCAACCAGCTTATAAGAATCTATTATCAAATACAGTTAAGTTAACCCAATTATTATTATCTAAAGCTCTAATTTACATTCCTGAAAAAGTACTCAATAATCTTCTATATGTTTAGGGAAAAAATTTTATATATTATATTAAGGCTACAGAATTTAATCCAAAATCTAATTCAATATAGCAATTTTAAGAATTTGAATAATAATTAGTATTCATTTTACCATCATATGTAACATTAGGATGATTATAATTTTTAATATCAAATGTTGTAGTATAATCTATTTATGACACTTTACTCATATTATATAATAAATTAGACTCATTTGTTACAGCTTTAGGTGTTTTACAAACTACTTAATTCAAAGTTTTAGATTAAACTTCACATAAATTCTCTTTGGATTTAGCACATATATAAATGTCTTATTCCCCTAAACCTGTACCCGTTATAGTCAAATTTTTACCTCCTGCATAAGAACTTTATATTTAACTTATTTAATTAACTTATATTGGAACATCAACATAATAATATTTTCCATAATAATAAGCATATCCCTATGCTGAAGTTTAAGCTAATAATTAATACATATTTCCCGCTGGAACATCATTAAATTATACATAACAATGTATAGTAGTTTAAACAATAATAGTTCCATTAAATTTAAGTCGCTCTAAATATAATGAATTTTATATAATTTAAACATTTTCTATTAGATTTAAATTTGTTCCAATCATTTATACTATAACATTATTTCCTGATATTATTAAACTTGATTCAGTTATTATAGCATTGTTAGTATTATTAATAGATATATTTCCTAAATTTTAGTTTAAAGCATTTGTTAAATTCAAAGAAATTATTGATTATGTAAGTCTTTGTTAAATTTAACATATAATTTTAGTCTAATTTGAAAAACTAACTATACAATCTTGATCTGTTGAACCATATTTAATTACAGGGTTCTTTGGGAATCCATAACCTTAAATAGTGATATTGCCTCCTAAAGAAGGTATGGCTAATGGAGTCATTGATGTTTTATGATTAATTACATCTAAAGTTATATTTTGATTTGAAATACCAGTCGTAGAATTTAAAAATACTATATATTATCCTTAGAAAAAATCTTGCATTGTAAAATTAAATGAATTTGCACTAATAAAATTTTTTTATTATATTGTTGTTTATTCTTAAGTTTATACATTTTATAATATTATTTCATCAGCATTATTAAAATTTGTACCAGTTATAATAATATTAGCATCATTTGCTGGACGATAATTACTAATTTCTGTAATTAAAGGACTTTCAGCTGATAAATATTGAAATTGACAAACACCTGGTGAACATGTAGAATTATAAATTAAAGCTTAATACACCTCAATTTTAGTTTAATTCGAAATAAATAAACTTTATTAATCTACAGTAACAGCGGGTGTATTGCAAATTAATTATGTAGTTGTTGCTTCAGTAACTACACATTACAAGTTATAATTTCCAATAAACAAAAATACTTGATTTCTATTAGGTTAAGTGTTGAAATTTGTACCAGTTACAATCATTTTTTATCCACCAAATATACTTCCGGTTTAAACACTAATAGCAGTAACTGTAAGACTGTATTTAAATGTGTCTAAATTATTAGCAGGTGCAATATTTCCTCCTATATCCTTAATAATAACTTTTGTAGTATATGTTCCTAACTCTCCTCCTGGTAAGAATGCAGTAATTTAAGTATCAGTCATTTTAAATATTGTTAAATTATAAGTTTTTTTACTACTTTACAATTATACTAAAACATTAGAGATATTGGTTCCAAAACCAGTTCCTGTTATATTAAAATCTCCTTTATATGTTGGCATAACATCAATAGGTGAAATATTTGATATTGTTGCTTAATTTGGATTTGTCATTGCTAAATCATCTGTTGAAATTACTTATAATTGATTATATATGATTTTTAATTTATAATTATTATTAGTAATATTTGCTGATGGAGGACTAAAGAATTTAATCATTTGATTTTTTAATGAGAATTATGTAATATTACAATCTCCAACATAAAGTTATATATTATTATTATTTAAAGGCAATCCCGAAGTATTCACAAATATTTCAGCACCACCTTTAGAATTGATAGATTAAGGTGTAAAACTATTAATGAGTAAAGGAATAGTGATATTTGTAATACTTGAATCATATAAACAATATCCAAGAGGATTTAATAAAACCTAAAAATAAATATTAAAACTTTTGGTAAATATGATCCAGCTTTAATTTAAGCCCTACCTTAAGCTGTGAAATTGCATGTAATAGAAGTATTAGTAACTGTTGTTGGAATGCATGTTACTCCATCTAATGTAACTGATACAGAAGTTGAGTTTACTAATGTATTAGCACTTAATGTGATTACTAATTGTGGATCAGTGAATGTATAACTCATTATTTTTGGAACATTAGTATCATTTATAGAATATAAACAGTTTTGATTCGGACATGTTGATTTGATATTATTAACTGTTACAATTACACTTGATATATTTTCAGCAAAACTTAACATGTCCATAGGTATTGGTTAGAAAAATTAATTAAACGAACCAATTTCAAGCGTACTGTTAGTCATATTTGGTAATATACTATTTGAGTTTATCACATTAGTTAAATTGAAAGATATACTGTTATTTAAAGGACCAGCTAAACCAATAAATTTAACTTCATATTATAATATTCTTGTATAATTTATGATATATTTCATTTTTACTTAAATAAATTCACTTAGTTTCATTCTTTTATATAAAAAAATTACTCATCTACTAATTTTTATTGAATTTAAGACTCTGATGCATAGATACTTATATTCTTAGCCGTTCTATTTATCCCATCATATAGTATATTGATATCATATGTTCCATATGGTAATTCTGATGGTGGTACTATTGTTGAAAAATTATAAGCAGGGGATCCATATAATTTATTTGTTAAAACAAATGGAAATACAAAGTCAGTTCTATGTTTTAAAAATTAGACAGTCCATTATCGAACAGCACATAGAGATTAGTCAGTTGTTATACTAATTTTATATTGTTATATTTATTTTATATTATTTTTAAATAATAATTATATTGTTATTATATAATAATTATATTGTTAAATACTATTAAAATAAAAGATTTTTTATAAAATTTTTTCATTAAATTTATAACTTTATAATATCTGAAATATGTTTTTTTACATAATATTTTATTAATTTATTGGAAAAGCTGAAAATTTAGTAAAAATTTTAAGAAAATTTAACTTTTTTTATAATAATAATAATAAATTTCTTATAAATTTTTATATAATGATGATTTTTAATTAGGCTAAGTTAAATATGATTAAAAATTAATATCTAAACTTATAAGAATCAATAAATCATCATTATAATTTTGGATAAAGTGTATGCACTAAAAACGAAGTAGTATTGTTAATTTTTTATTCTATTTTTAAACTGAAGAATTAATTTTATATATTTTAATATAATTTTTAACTAAAAATCAAAAAATTCTTTAATTAAAATTTATAATTTTTGGTCTCAAACCTATCCCCATCCTTAATCAGTATTTGATTAATTTTTCCATAATCTAATAAACCCTATTCTCTTATTTTAGATAAAAAATTTTAAAAAATTACCATTAATAAATTTTAAAATTAATTTTTATTTTATTTACTTTCCGGATATATCATACATAGTGTTATTTAATTTTTCAGACTAAAAACCAACTTAATCTAGACCTCTAGATATATCGTTACTAAATAAATCTATAGGATCAGAAAATCTATTATTATATTAAAATCTAAAGTTTCCTTATTGAGAACCAGTTATATTAAATTGAACAACTTCTAATTATTGATTTGGATATATAGTAAATAATCTTTTTTCTGGTATTGAATTTACAGTATTCTTTGTCATCGGTGTTTAAACTGATAATGTAAAATGACCACCTTGAATAGGATATTATGTATGAATTACTTACATATAATATCTAATTAATAATAAAAATACGCATTTCCTTCTTATAAAGTAATAGGAATAGACCAAGTGTAATTATTATTATTGGTTTACAAATAATCTCTGAAAGAATTACTTCTATAATGATTTATTATGATTTATTGATCTGATTATAAAGTACTGTTTGGTATTAAAGACATCATAACATAAGCTTAATTATTGCATGCAAATTTAAAAGTATAATTACCTGTATTAAAAATATTTTTTACCATCTTTTGGAGCAATAAAATATCCATTCATAAATTATGCATAATCATCCTCTGGCATTAGTCCATATCTTTTTGTTGTCCAATCTTATTCAAAAGTTATAAATTCTGGCTCTAATAGACTAGCTTTTCCTAAGCTCTAATTAAAAGTATCTAATGTTCCATTTTTAACATATTCATTAATATTTTATATACTATCTGTAGTGTTAAATAATTCATATTTAAATCCACTAGATCCAATATAATGAGTTTAATTAGAATAATATCCTTATTAAACTTCACATTCAACATATTAATTTGTAGATTTGAGAACTCTACAGTTCTTACCATCAGCTTTAACATCTATGACTGAACTATTGAAAGAGAAACCATATCCTTATATTTTCAAAATTTATCCTTAACTGGTTCCTTAATTTGAACTTAATTTTGTTATGCTAGGAACAAGTCTAAATTAATATAATTAATCATTAGCAATATCATAACTTGTAGCTTCATAATACTAAGTTCTTGAATTTCCATATATTGTATTTAAAGAAATATTGTACAAGCCAGCTTCTTATGAACTAGCAATCTTACAACGTGGATTACTAGCACCATGGAATTAGTTATAAAAAGGTAAATCATATATGAAATCGAATCTGTCACAAAAAAATTCGCCAATTTTAAAGTTTTAAATTTTACTGACCGTATTAACTATTGGAACTGTATTAAAAGCAACATAAAAATCAGGTTATTGTGATCTTGGTATAATAAACTATAATTATTATCAATTCATATAATTATAAAATGATTTAAATTTGGTTAAAAAATATTTTATCTTAATTTACTATGATATATACATCGTTTACAATAAAAAAAATTCATTAACAAAATATACATCTCAGCAATTTTGATTAATTATTTCTATTCTTATAAAAAATCAAATTTTTAAATAAAATCATTTTAATCAAAATTTTTATGATATAAATTATAATTAAAATAATGATTTTAGATATTTAAAATCATAATTTAAAAATTGATATTATAAAATTAATTTTAAAAGTAAAATTATAATTTATCATTTAGAAAGTTTCAAAAAATATGGAATATTTTAAGTAAAAAATAATTTAAAAAATGTCAAAATTAGAATAGATTTTTAGATTCTTATATTGAAATTTTTTAAATTATTTTTTTCTTAAAATATTCAATATTTTTTCAAACTTTTTAAATGAAAAATTATAATTTTACTTTAAAAATTAATTTTATAATATAATAGATGAGATTTATTAAAAACTGAAAATCTTAAAAAAAAAATTTTTTTATTTAATGTTATTAAAAGAACAAAAAAAAAGAATTCAATTTTTTAGAATTTTCGGTTTTTATTAATCTTATATACTATAAAATTACATTTAATGAAGGAGTATATAAATCAGAGTATGTATAAGCGCAATTATTAAAGCATTCAGCCTTCATCATTCCTACGTTCAATAAACTTACTGAAACTTCAATCAAATATTACCCTGCTGGAGCAGGGGAGGTAAAGCACGTTAATAAGGTTGATTTAGATCCATCAATTTTACATGGATAGGTTATTTATGTTGTTTGACTTCTAATATTTACTATATTATTAGATCCAATATCTGAAAATCCAAAGCCAGTTATAAAAATTTAAGCGTTTCCTATTTATAAAATAATAAATACCTTAGGTTGATCCTATTTTTTGATAATTTTGTCTATTTAAAGAACTAGAAACTGAATGAACTTGAATATCTTAAGCTAAATGCTTACAAAAAAGTAAACAAAATAGAAAGATTTAGAATATCATAAAATTTATTAAATATTTTTTTTTTATTTATGATATCTATAATTTCGATTAAATAAAATGCTATGATTAATTATTGTGGTTATATAAAAATTATAATAAATATTGAAAAAAATAAATGTAAATTTAAATACAAAATTTATAG
>Ga0228633_1000128_pt1 | contig 19786 bp, 4 predicted proteins | sample 41DmetaG_FD_182703 | JGI IMG/M metagenome (GOLD analysis project Ga0228633, IMG submission 182703) | Seawater microbial communities from Monterey Bay, California, United States - 41D | ecosystem: Environmental > Aquatic > Marine > Coastal | place: USA: California | collected 2016-11-13
TATATACAATAGATCCTACCACAGGATTATATGTACCAATAGCTGACGTTTATGATCCGTTAAACGAGCTCACAGGTGGCTTTGTTCCTAATCCAACAGTACCAAATAGTAGTGTTGGCGGAACGCCAATAGATGTTGGATATGAAGGTAGCTTTCAGTACTTCCAAGATCAGCAGAACAACGAAGGGTAAGCCAGCATATGAAAGTCCTATTTTTAAATAAAATAATTACAGTATAAGGAATATAAATGCCATACCAAGATTTAGCACCAGATGCAGGACCAGAAGACATTCAACAAAAAGGAGCCGATGCTCCTTCTGAAAATCTTCCTGCTGAAGGTCAGTATTGGCTAGACGAATATGAAACAATTACCTATTTAACATACGATGAGTTTGTCGCAGATATTGTTAGTGTTGCAAAGCCTATAACGGAAAATACAATGCCTACTCTTGTTAGAGTAGTTAACGGCGAACCATTTTATACTATGAAAAATAGATTTTTTATAGCATATGCATCTATTAACGGAAATGTAATACGTACATTATACGAGTATAATGCAGAAATAGTAGAAAATAGTGATAGAAGTAAAATTTTCCAGCCGCCGGGCTCTGTTAAATGTGGAGAATATAAAGGTCTTCCTATATTTGAAGCTAATCCAGATGTTAGTAACGAACCCCCCGGAGAATCTTCTTCTGTAACAATGAACGAAGCCGGCACAACAACAAAAACAACACAAAATACAAAAACCGGAGAAACAACAACAACTACAAAAACAACTAGTGAAACTGAAGATCAACCACCGGATGCAGGTCCAGCAACTCCTAGTACTGAAACAACTTCTCCTTCTATTGTTACTGAACCTCCTCCAACAGGATCTTCGGGGACAGTATATAATTACGAAGTACTAAAGCCTGGGTTTGATAGATATGATTTTAAAAGTGGAAAAAAGGTTTTTACAACTCCTTAAAGGAATAATTAATGGCTTCAAGTTATCAAAGAACTAGACATACAGAAAAGAAATATAGCGATTCAGGCCCGTATGAGGCAATCGTAGTAAATAACCTTGATACAAAGTATATGGGCGGATTGACTGTTGAACTTTTAAAATATACTTCCGCTGGCGGCACACCAGAAAGAACAGGACAATTATTAAATGTAAAGTACCTAAGTCCGTTTTACGGAATAACTCCTAATAACGCACTTACAGCAAATGAAGGATATCAGCATACACAAAAGTCTTATGGTATGTGGATGGTGCCACCAGATGTTGGAACTCGTGTTCTTGTTATTTTTGCAGAAGGCAATGCAAACTTTGGTTATTGGATAGGATGTATACCTGCAGAATATATGAACTTTATGGTTCCTGACGGCAGAGCATCAACAGAAAAAACAACACAAGCAGATCTACCAGAAGGTTTAAAAGACAGAAAACTTCCCGTAGGAGAATATAATAAAGCAAACGAAGATGGCGCTTTAATTGACCCTACGCTATTTAATAAACCATACAATAAAGATTTTACTGAAACATTAGAAGTCCAAGGTTTACTAAATGACGAAGTTCGAGGAACAACAACTACTAGTGCTAGACGTGAAATACCTAGCATGGTTTTTGGTGTTAGTACGCCGGGCCCTAAAGATTACAGAGACGGTGCTCCAACGGCTGCAATTGGTTCTGCAAAACAAAAGATTTCAGTTCCTTCTAATAGATTAGGCGGAAGTAGTTTTGTAATGGACGACGGTGATGATAGGTTTGTAAGAGCTACTCATGCAGAAGACGGTCCGCCTATTTACAAAAATGTAAAAGAAGGACAAGTAGGCGATAATACAATTCCTCAAAATGAATTGTTGCGTTTTAGAACACGTACTGGACATCAACTTCTATTACACAATTCAGAAGATTTGATTTATATAGGAAACGCTAGGGGCACTACATGGATAGAAATGTCTAGCGATGGTAAAATTGATATTCACGCACAAGACAGTGTTAGTATTATGACTGAGAATGATCTTAACGTTACTGCTGAACGTGATATTAATTTAGAAGCTGGAAGAAACGTTAATATTAAAGCAACTGCACGTTATAATGATGGTAGTGCAACAGATAAAAATAATGCTCCTAGCGGTAGAGTGCAAATAGAATCTGCATATGATTACAATTTACATATTGGTGCTGATAGTAAAGTAACTATTGCAAAAGATCATCATATGAAAGTGAAGAAAAGCCAATATATCGATACTACTGGAAATATGAATATTAAATCTGGTGGCGATAATAGATTAACTACAAATGCATATACTCATATAAGCAGCAAAAAGGAACACAGAGAAACAGCAACATTTGTTCATATGAATGGACCAAAAGCAGCAACAGCACAAACTGCAAAAGAAGTTGATGTATTAGGTACAGTAACTTTACCTCGTGTTAAGCCTGGCGGCATAATTGAACCTTATGAAAGTATTTTATGTAGAGCTCCTCAACATGAACCTTGGCCACACCATGAAAATTTAGATCCTTTATCTTACAAAAAAACAGAAACTGATAGAGAAACACCAGGAGGATTACCGTCAGCTAATAGAGTACTAACTCCTGATACATTCTTTAAAAATACAGGCGGTAGGAAAGCGAGTGCATATGTTGCTGGCAGTGGTGGACAAATTAATTCAGGTACAACTTCTCTTGCAGGAAGAAAAGATTCAAATGGAGCTGAATTAGGTTTTACAGGTTCAGAAGATTACGCAGCAAATCCAGATTTTGAATTTAGTGAAGAATTAGGATCATTGAGTGCAAAATATGAGTCTAGAGGAGAGCCTTCCGCTATTGGTTATGATAGGACAGGCGGCTGGAGTTATGGAACATACCAAATTGCTGCTAATACAGGAGCAATGGGTAATTTTATTAAGTATTGTGAACATAATTATTCTAGTTTATATGACGGAATGAATGCCCTGGGAGGAGAAAATGCAGCAAGATCAGGAACTGCTACTTTTAAACAAGGTTGGCAATCTTTAATGTCCGATGCTGCTAATGCAGAAGCACAACATTCGTTTGCTGTTAAAACATATTTTGAACCAGCTGCAAAACGTATTAAACGGGCCATTGGAATTGATCCACGAGACCGGTCTAAAACACTACAAGATGTTGTTTGGTCTACAGCTATACAACATGGAAATTCAGGATGCCAGCGTATATTTGAAAGAGCAGTTAAATCTATTGGTGCAGATACGCCATCTGATAGAGCAATGGTTAAAATGGTATACTTAGAAAGAGCTGCAAGTAACGGAATGAAATATTTTGGTTCAAGTACTCCTGCTGTTAGAAAATCAGTTGTGTCTAGATTTAAAAATGAATTAGCAGATGCACTAAAAAGTTTGCTCGATGAACAAGAATCGCAATCAGATGTAACAATAACTCCAGATACTAATTTAGCAGAAACACCGCCAATTGGACCATTTTAATAGGGTAAATACAGTATGAGTCAATTAGAAAAAAATCTATATAAACGTGTAACAGTACAACCAAATTCTAAAAAATCACTTGACGGTAGAACCTATAGAGGATTTTCTACAGTTTCACCTGATGCAAGAAACTTCGGGTTGTACGACTACGACTTAATTAAGCAAGATTTAATAAATCATTTCCATATTAGACAGAGTGAAAAATTAAGCGATCTTACATTTGGAACAATTATATGGGATATTTTATTTGAACCGTTTACAAAAGAAGTACAAGAAGCAGTAGTTAATGATGTTACTCGTATTGTTAACTATGATCCTAGAACAAAAATAGATCAAATTATAGTTGACACATACGAGCAAGGCATACAAGTTGATATATCTCTTATATTTTTACCTTATAAAATCCAAGATCAGTTACGTTTTAAATTTGACAAAGAAAACGGTTTATTAAGTTAAAATTAAATACGCACTTTTTCTATTCAGATAAATATCATTAGTAAACAAGGAAAAGCATATGTCTGCAACTGATAGGCAGTCACGGTTATTAGTAGCTGAGGACTGGAAAAGAATTTATCAATCATATCGTAACGCTGATTTTCAGTCATACGATTTTGACAATTTAAGACGCACAATGATTAATTATCTGCGTCAAAATTATCCAGAAGATTTTAACGACTATATTGAATCTAGTGAATATCTTGCACTGATTGATATGATTGCTTTCCTTGGGCAAAACCTGTCATTCCGCATTGATCTAAATGCAAGAGAAAATTTCCTTGAAACAGCAGAACGTAGAGAAAGCGTCTTACGTCTAGCTCGTATGCTTGCATATAATCCGAGACGTAATCAATCAGCTAATGGTTTGATGAAAATCGATACAATTAAGACTACAGAAAATGTTTTAGATAGTACTGGATTAAATTTAGCAGGAATTACAGTAAAATGGAATGACCAGACTAATTCAAATTATTTTGAACAGTTTTTAAAAATAATGAACTCAGCATTACCTGTACAGAACTCTGTTGGTAATCCTTTAAAGTCGTCATCTATTGCAGGTGTCTCAACACAAAAATATAAATTTAATTCTACTAATACAGCTTCGGCGATTTACCCATTTACAAAAAGAATTGAAGGTGTTAACACAAGATTTGAAATTGTAAGCACAGATATTGTAGGAGATGCGCTGGTTGAAGAGCCTCCGCTCCCGGGCAATAATCCTTCTATGTTATTTAGAGATGACGGACAAGGCGCTGGCAGTGCTAACACAGGATTTTTTATGGCTTTCCGACAAGGGAAGTTAGATAGCGGAAAATTTACAATTACAAATCCTACTCCAAATCAATCAATTGCTATTGATGCAGAAAATATCAATAATACCGATATTTGGTTATACGGTTTAAATTCTGGAGGATTTGAAAATTCATCTTGGACTAAAATTGACTCGGTAGAAGGAAACAATGTTGTATATAACAGTTTGTTTAACAGTACTAGAGATGTATTTGCAGCAACAACGAGAATTGGGGACAGGATTAATTTAGTCTTTAGTGACGGTGTCTTTGGTAATTTGCCAGCAGGAGATTTTAAAGTTTATTATAGAACAAGTTCTGGAACAAGAGCAATTATTACACCTAGTGCAATAGGACTTGTACAAATAGAAATACCTTATCAAACAAGAACAGGTAGCAAAGAAACATTAACACTTGGCTTAAAACTAACATCTACTGTTAGTAATGGCACAGCATCAGAATCTAACGAAGAAATAAAAGCAAATGCTCCTGCAACTTATTATACACAAGATAGATTAGTTACAGGAGAAGATTATAATATTGGTCCTCTTGCAGTAAGTCAAGAAATTATTAAAACTAAAAGTACAAATAGAATTTCTAGCGGTATAAGTAGGTATTTTGATTTAAAGGATGCTAGTGGAAAATATTCGAACACTAGTTTATTTGTAGATGACGGAGTTATTTACAAAGAAAACTACCAAGAAAAGCAAACTTTTACTTTTTCAACACAAACAGATATTGAAGGCGCAATTTATAATATAATTGAAAAGATTATTCAGTATCCAAATAGTAAAAACTTTTATCTATCACAATATCCAAAAATTATTGTTAGTGATCTAAATGCTTCTTGGAAAGCTGTAACAACAGAAACAAATTCTTATTCTGGAGTTCTTCAAGATGTAAGTGAAAACGCATATGCTGTTGGAAGTTTTACTGCTAATAGTTTAAGATTATTAGAAACAGGTACAATGATAAAGTTTGTTCCACCAGCAGGAAAACATTTTATGCCAAATGGCACATTAATGGACGACGATGGCAATGATCATTTAGGCAAAACAATGTATAAGTGGGTCAAAGTAATGGCAGTTACCGACGACGGCACATCAATGAATCCTGATAGTGCAGCAGGCATTGTTATTAATGACTACATTGACACCGGCGCCTTAATTGAGCAAGTAATACCAAGGTATGCCTTAGCATTAATTAACGATGTAAAAACTCAACTTATTGACCAAGCATTTGAACTAAGAAACTTTGCATTAAGATACGACATATACGATAGACAATGGAAAATAGTAGTAGGCGAAGATGTTAACACTATTAGTAATTTTGCAACAGGTAAAGCAGGTGACACATCAGGTGATAATCTAGATGCTAGTTGGATGTTGTACTTTAAGACTGACGGTCAAAAATATACTGTTACATACCGTCAGACAAGGTATGTAATGGAAAGTGAAGATGAAATACGTTTCTTCTTTGATAATGCAGATAAAATTTACGATCCTACTACAGGAAAAACTGTACGTGATAAAATTGATATTCTAAATATTAATCGTAAGCCTGGAGAATTAACACCGTTTACAAGAGATTATTCTTGGACAATTACAGACCAGTATAAAGATAGTGAAGGATATCTAGATAGCAGAAAAATACAAATCCAATTTATTGATCTAGATGACGACGGAGTATTTGATGATCCGGATATATTTGAACAAATTGTCGGCGAACTTGATGATTCTGTTTCTATTGGTGAGAAAGTAATATTTCAAAAGAAATATACTACATCTGATGGAGTAGAAGATTATAAGTTTTTTAATAACTTAAACAATGAAATTATTATTGTACAGAATGAAGCTGCAATAGCACCTTATAGTTCTCGTCTTGAAGGACAAGTATTTTACCTTCAAGACGAACAAATATTTAGAAAATTAAACAAGCAATTGAATAATACACAAATTAATACAGACTATAAAGCATATTTTGGACGTTCTAATTTAAAGTTTCACTATGTTCATGTTGCTGATGGTAATTTTAGAATTGATCCAAGTTCAAGTAATATTATAGATACTTACATATTAACAAAAACTTATAACGAACAAATTAACCAATATATTACAGGTAACCTTGTAACTCAGCCGTTGCCGCCAAGCAATGATGAATTGCTAAGAAATTATGGTAATGATATTAACAGAATTAAAAGTATTAGTGATGATATCATTTATCATCCAGTAAAATATAAGATACTTTTTGGAAGCAAAGCAAAGCCGAGCTTACAAGTTAAATTTAAAATAGTTAGAAACAAAAACTTAGTTATTAACGATAATGAATTAAAAGCAGATATTATTGATGCAGTAAACAAGTTTTTTGATATTGAAAATTGGGATTTTGGAGAAACATTTTACTTCCAAGAACTTAGTGCATATATTATGAATCAATTATCACCAAAACTTGTTAGCTTTTTAATAGTTCCAAGACAAACAACACAGTCGTTTGGTAGTTTGTTTGAAATAAAAAGCGAACCAGATGAAATTTTTGTAAGTGCAGCAACAGTTGGCGATGTTGAAACTATAGACGAGATTACGGCAACACAGATACAAGCATCAGGCAACGTAATTAGTTCAGTAGCAACTACAGCATCTGGCATAGTGTCAAGGGTGTCTAATACAACTAGCGGAAGTAGTAATAGTGGAAGCAACAGCATCAGTAGCAGCAATAGCAGCAACAGTAGCAGTAATAGCGGTAACAGCGGAGGATATAGTTACTAATGGCATATAATGACGATCAAAATGTATCTCCACTTCCGGTGCCCGGAAAAGATAATAAAATCACAGCAGCTGATTTTTTACCTGCATTCTTTAGAACAAAGGCTAATAAAAAGTTTTTACAAGCAACACTTGATCAACTTATACAGCCTGGCGTAGCAGAAAAACTAAATGGCTATTACGGCAGAAAAACAGCAAAAGCATATAAATCAACTGACAACTACGTTCCAGATGTTAGTAAAAATAGAGAAGATTATCAATTTGAACCAGCTGTTGTTATTAAAGACAATTATGAAAATGTAACTTTTTATAAAGACTATAATGACTATATGGGCCAACTTAGTGTTTTTGGCGCAAATATAGATAATCATAGTAGAATAAACTCACAAGAAACATACGGATGGAACCCAAATATTGATTGGGATAAATTTGTAAACTTCCGCGAATATTATTGGTTGCCAACTGGACCTTTAAGCATTCCTGTTCGAGGTCAAAGTAGAGAGATTGTCAGTACTTATACAGTTACTACAGAGGATCAAGGCGACAATATTGCATATGTGTTTAATGATGGATTAACAAGAAATCCGTCACTGAAACTATATAGAGGTCAAACATACCGCTTTGAAATTGATACACCTGGACACCCTCTTGCATTTGCAATTACTAGAAATTTTACACCAGGCAGTGCAGTATTAACTGCTGGCAATGAAGGGATTAGAGGCGAAGGTCTTTTTGATGCAGTATTATATGGTAACGAATATGACCAAGGCGAATATATTGTATTACCGTCTAGTGGTAGTGTAACATTTGAAGCTGACGATAATGTTTCAACGTTGTATCCGGATGGTATTCGTAAGTTAGGTGAAGACGGCGAAGAAGTAGCAGTTGCTTATATTGAAAAAGGAACAATAGAATTTACTATTCCTGCAAACTCACCTGATAGATTATATTATATCAGCAAAAATGCAATTGACACTAGTGGTTTATTTAAAATATATGACATTGAAGAAAACAGTTTTTTAAATGTTACTGATGAAATTTTAGGTAAGAAAACATATAAAAGTGCAAACGGCGTTGAATTATCTAACGGAATGCAAATCCGTTTCCAAGGCGATACTGAGCCAGCAGTTTACAATCAAAACAATTGGTACGTTGAAGGTGTTGGTGACAAGATTAAATTAATTAAAGATCAAGATTTAATTATTCCTGCTGTCTATAGTGAAAATAAAACTGTTCCTTTTGATAGCGAAGAATTTGATACCTTGCCTTATTCAAATGCAGGAAACTATGCTGCAACTAAAGATTATATAGTTATTAATAGAGCAAGTCAAGATAGGAATGCATGGAGTAGGTATAATTGTTGGCATCATAAAGATGTAATTTTAGCAAGTTATGATTATAATAATGTATCTGAAAACTTAGACGAGTCAAAAAGAGCATTACGTCCTATTATTGAATTTGAAGCTGGTCTAAAACTTAATAACTTTGGCGCAAGTGCTAAACAAGATGTTGATTTAATTGACACTTACACTACTGATGTTTTTAGCACAATTGAAGGCCAAATAGGATACAATATTGACGGTATTGATCTAGCTGAAGGGATGAGAATTTTATTTACAGCTGATAATGATATACGAGTTAGTGGCAAAATTTTCAAAGTCAAATATGTTGATATTGGAAACAATAGGCAAATATCTTTAATTGAAACTGCTGACACAAATCCAATTGATCTTGAAACTATTTTAGTTACACAAGGTTTAGTAAATGCAGGTAAGAGCTATCACTATCATGGCGATGCATGGGTAATAGCACAAGAAAAAACAAAAACTAATCAGCCGCCGTTATTTGAAGTTTGCGATAATTCTGGCAATAGTTATAGCGACCCAGTATATTATCCCCAAACAGATTTTAAAGGAACTAAGATATTTTCATATGCAGTAGGCGAAGGTAATGCAGATGCTGAAATAGGAATTCCTTTATCATATAGAAATATTGATAATTCAGGTGACATATTGTTTAGTTTTGATTTATTAAATGATACGTTTGAATATGAATTAAATAATTCTGTAATTAACGGATCAATTAATGCTGGTTACTTAAAAAAATATAAAACTTTATCTACATTTGATTATGCAAATGGTTTTAGTAAGACACCTCAAAAATCTAAACAGTTTGTAGTAAAGGAATATGTAGCAACAGATTTAAAACTTAATAATTTTGATATAGATGTATATGATGAATCATCTTCAATCACTGATTTAAAAGTTGCAGTATTTGTTAACAACAAAATAAAATTAAAAAATACTGATTATATTATTAACACAGACGGCAAACTTGCACAAATACAATTTATAACAGACTTAGTTGTTAATGATACTGTTAAAATTAAAACAGATTCTAAGACAGTAAAAAATTCAAATGGGTATTACGAATTTCCGTATAATTTAGAAAGAAATCCGTTAAATGAAGACATTACACAATTTACTTTAGGCGAAGTAATCGATCATGTAGATAGCATGTTAGAAGATTTACCAAATTTTACTGGTAAATTTTTAGGACCCAACAACTTGAGAGATTTAGGCGACTTAGATCGCTACGGTAAACGTTTTGTAAAACACAGTGGTCCAATTAATTTGCCTCTTTACCATGTAACAAGCAAAGACTTTAATATTGTTAAAGCAGTAAAATATGCTAAAACTGAATATGCAAAATTTAAAAGAAACTTTATTGAAACTGCTACTAACTTAGGGTTTGACGGAGCAACTAAGACTCATGTAGACTTAGTATTGTCTACTATTAATAAAGATAAAGTTAAGACACAGCCGTTTTATTTCTCAGATATGATGCCCTATGGTTCGTCTAACAGAATTGAATACGCTGTATTGGATTCAAGAATCCAAGATTATCCTTTAACAGACAGTTTTACATTAAACTCGCTACAGCCAAGAGGGTTATTGGTCTACTTAAACCAATCTCTTTTAACACACGGTAAAGATTATAATTTTAATAATGTAGGATATATTTCAATTACTGCTAACCAAAAAGAAAACGACATAATTGAAATATATGAATACGAATCTTCAGACGGATCTTTTATAGCTCCTACACCATCAAAGTTAGGCCTGTATCCTAAGTATCATCCAATGATAGTAATTGATGATACTGTACAGCCTGCATATCCTTTAGATCCTAATGTTACTGGCCCATATAAAATATACGGACAGATTGAAGCTACATCAAAAGAAAACATTAGTACAGAAACAATTGGATGGACATATCCAATTTATACATCTAAGGCAATTGCAAAATCTATGTCAACAGATGGAAAAGCACATACTATAACATTTAAGGGTTTAAACACATTATTATTCATTCCTAATATTGATAGCACACAAGTTATTACAGGAAACGATGATATTGAAATTAATGAATATCCAATTGGCGTTGCTTTTGTAAAAGGACATGACGGAAGTTATATTAAAGCATATAAAGATTATAGAGATGGTTTGCTACTTGAATTTGAAAAAAGAATTTATAATAATATTAAAGTTGAATATTCCAGTGACAGATTAGATGTTAATCACTTTACTGGCGGCGAATATAAAACAAATGACTTTAGCCGTCAAGATATAAACAATGCTTTACTAACTGACTTTCAACAATGGTTACAAACAAATTTAAACAATCAAAATTTTAGTAATAATACTTTTTATGATAGAAATAATGATTGGACATTTAACTACTCAGATACAAATTCTCCAAACGGTAATGAGAATCCAGGATTTTGGAGAGGCATATACCAACATGCATACGATACAGATCGTCCTCACAGCCATCCTTGGGAAATTCAAGGCTTTAGTTCAAAACCGTCTTGGTGGAATACAGTATATGGTCCTGCGCCGTATACAAGCGATAATTTAATATTGTGGAAAAACATTGAAGAAGGCAGAATAGCAAATCCAGAGAATATTACAGTAGATGAAAAAATTGCTCGACCTGGCATAACAGGACATTTACCAGTTGGTCAAAATGGTTCTTTAATGTCACCGTTGCGATCAGGCTACGTACAAGATTTTGTTTTGAATCGTACTGTAAGAAATTTTAAATTTGGTGATCAAAATCCTGTAGAAAATGCATGGCGCAAAAGTTCTGAATATCCATTTGCTGTTATGAAAGCAATGTTAGTAAATAATCCTGCAAAAACAATGGGTTTAGGATTTGATGTTTCTAGAACAACTAGAAACTTAGTAGGTCAATGGGCATATACTGAAACCAATAAGCAAATAGTAATGAAAGACTTTTTGGTTCCCAATACTAACGAGTCTGCTTCAAGAACAATGACATCGGGTTTTGTAAATTACATTTATAACTTAGTTGCTAGTGACATCCTAACAGTATATAACAGCTATCAAAATGATTTGAAAAACTTAGATAACCAAATAGGAGTAAAAATTGCTGGATTTACAAGCAAAGAAAACTTTAATTTAATTTTAGATAGCAGATCGCCAACACAGTCTCTTACACGTGACGGCATTTTTATACCCCAAGAAAATTATCAAGTTTTTCTAAACACAAGTAGTGCAACAGAATTAGCAACATACAGTGGTGTTATTATAGAAAAGGCAGACGTAGGATATGTACTTAGAGGATATAGTATAGAAAAACCTTATTTTGAATACTATGAAACAGTACCTGGAGCTTCTTTTTATGAAGTTACAGTTGGTGGCAGAAATGTAAGAGCATCTGAGTTTGCATCTAATACTCAATACAGATCAGGCGAAGTAATATTTGCTGGAAATAATTATTTTAGAGCTGTTAGTAATTTTATTACTGGCGGAAGTATAGATGAAACGTTTGATACCAACACAGTTAAACTGCCGGCACTGCCTGTAGAAGGCGGCAGGACAGCAAAGTTCAAAAAGGATTTTAAGAGAACAACAGTTAAAAAACTAAGTTATGGATCAAAATTTAATACAGTGCAGGACACTGTTGATTTTCTGTTAGGATATGCTGCACGTTTAGAAGATATAGGTTTTGCGTTTGATAAATTTGATTCAGAAGCAAATGTTGTAGAAAATTGGAATACTTCAACTAAAGAATTTATGTATTGGACAACTCAAGGTTGGGCTGCAACAGCATTAATTGCATTAAGTCCAGGAGCAAACTTTTTAAGATTTAAGAAAGATTACCATGTAGTTGATGATATAAAAGATGAATTTTACGGATATTCAATTCTTAAGGCTTCTGGAGAATTCTTAGATTCAAACTTTAGTAGTTTATTAAGAGATAAAAATTCTTTTGGAATTGAAATAACAAATACAGATGACGGATTATATCATGCATCATTGCCATTAGTGCAGAAAGAACATGTTGTACTATTAGACAATAAAACAGTATTCAACGATACTATATATAATCCAAGTACTGGTTATAGACAAGAAAGAATCCGTGTTAACGGATATAGATCTGATAACTGGAATGGTGGATTAAATATTCCAGGATTTATATTTGACGATGCAAAGTACGGCGATTGGGAAAAATGGAAAGACTATACAATTGGCGATCTTGTAAAATATAAACAGTTTTATTATGTAGCATTAAGAAATGTTATTGGCGAAGAAAAATTTAATCCTAATTTTTGGTATAGATTAAATGAAAAGCCAGTACCTGAATTAATAACAAACTTTGATTATAGAATTAATCAATTTGCAGATTTTTATGATTTAGACTCTGACAACTTTGATAGTGAACAACAAAAAATGGCACAACATTTGTTTGGATATCAAAAACGTCAATATCTTGCCAATATTATCAACGACGATGTAAGTCAATATAAGTTTTACAGAGGTGCTATTTCTGACAAAGGTACTATGCGAGTGTTTACTAATCTGTTTGATGCATTAGGCAACACTCAAGATACTTTAGAATTTTATGAAGAATGGGCAATACAAACAGGACGATTTGGTTCAACAGAAGATGTACAACAAGTTGAATTTCAACTTAATGACAAAAAGTTTGTAGAGAATTCTCAAGCATTTGAACTTGTAAAAAAATTACCACCTACAAATGTTGACAACCATTATAGAATATTACCAAACGAAGTTTACAGCAAACCAGAAGGGTATGAACACACTCCGTTCCCTACAAAAGTATTAGATAGAGAATTTGTAAAAACAGGCGGATATGTAAGAAACGAGGATGTTAATTTCCTTGCAGGAGACATTTCAACTTTAACTCGTGTTAATATAAACCAAATAGGTTTAGGACAAACAGTTTGGATTACAAATACTGCTAATGATGATTGGGACGTTGCACAGCTAACAACACCAAATGTAAATTGCATTGAACTAACTAAGGTTGTAAATATTCCTGTAGATGGAAATTTAACTCCAGGATATATTAGGGTTGAAATTACTACAGATGCATGGGTTGATAATGCAATCGACGTCGATGATTATATAGGATTTAAAGCTGCAAATAAATATGACCTTAATGGTCTTTATAAAGTAGCTGCTGTATTATTAGACAAGGTAGTAATTGAAGTACCGTTAGATAACGATATTAATGTATTTGACAGCGAAGCGTTTCTTATAGTTAGATTAATTTCTGTTAGAATCCCTACAGTTTCAGAAATTAACAGTGTAGTTGGACAAAATTTATACGAAGGACAAAAGCTCTGGATTGACAAATATGACGATGACTGGGCAGTATTAGAAAACAGCCCTGCTTATACTAATCAACAAACACTTGAAAATCCAGCAGATTACGACAGTACAGATCAAGGGTTTTCTGATAGCATTGCAGTAACAAGTAATAATAATAATGTCTTTGTTTCAGCACCTAATGCAGGTAACGGACAAATTTCATATTACAGAAGATCAAGAGATGTAGCTAATTTAAATTTAGCACAAGAAATAACTATTGATGAAACTAATTTGTTTAATCCAGCTAGTTGCGACTTTGGTAAAAGCATAGATGTTTCACCTGATGGCGAATACTTAGTTGTTGGTATTCCAAAAGCAAGTAATATTAAAACTAAGTTAGCATATAAAGATGACGGCAATGGTCAACAGACATTTGATTTCCAACCTGATGCTAGTTATGTTAAGGGTGATATAATACGTTATAGAGAAAGTTTATGGAAAGCTAATAGAGAAATTTTACCTGAGATAGCTAGTCAGCCTTTTTCAACGTTTGACTCTTATACTAATATTGCAAGTTCTGCAGACGCAGATAGCACAACACTAAATTTATTAGTTGCAGGTAATCCTGGATTAACAAATTATGCTAACACAGATCATATGTTAGTACGTGCTCCTAAAGATCAATATTTAGGCACATCTGTTGGTGATAGGGTTAATTTATTCTGGAACCAACGTAGCTTTACATATCCAACTTTAGATAATTATATACCGTTTGATGGAGAAATACCAGAACTTAATACTGCATTTATTACAGCCGAACATACTATTTTAGAAAAAATTGACCATATTATGTTTGTTGATACTTTTGTAACATTGCCTGTATTAGGTCAACGTATAACTACCGATACAGGTAGTGCAGATGTATCTTATGTTGCATTTAAAGGTGACAGTGCAGTTATATATCTTAAAAATTCAAATGGTATTTTTGATATATCAGGCGAACTTTACATTGACGATACTGATTTTGTAGGATTTTATACTGAAGAAGATACATATTCTACATCAGAGGCAGTTGGCGGATATTGGCAAATAGCAACGCCGACATATAATAATAATTCACGTTATTATGATGTAGGAAGAGGACTAGTATATGCTGATGTTTTATTACAATCATCAGTGCGCGACACTAATTTATACTATAATGTTCAAGCCACAGTAGGTGACATTGGCGTATATGTAACAAATAAAAATAGAGTTAGCTTTTTATCACACTTGTCATATCGCGGAGATCCAACACCTGCTGACGGACAAGACGGTGTTGAAGCAGATCAACCAAGTAATAAATGGGTAGTAAGAGTTGGCAAACAATATTCGGATCAACTTGATATCGGCGCTACTCCAAACTTTGATTTTTATAATCTTGATAATAGAGATATTGATTTAGATGCTGCTGGTTTATCGTACGATGTTTTAAACCAGCAACATACTGTTATTGATCTATGGGACGGATATATTGATATGACTCTTAGTGAGTTTGATTTTAATGGATTTGCCTTCCAACCACAAGTTAACGATATAATTGAAGATGTACAAAGTCCAAAAGATGGACAGGGTGGATTAGCATTAACAACAATTACTACAAGTACAGCATCGGTTGTATATGTACAGCGCAACTTTAATAGTGTTAGATTGTATTTAAAAGTGTTAACTGGCGATTTTGTTGAACAGTCTAATATTGGAAAATATGAAATTAGAAGAAAAGCAAATACTGTACTAAGAGGCGCAACAGATACTGATCGTGTATGTGGTACAGTACAAGATGTAAACAACGATATTGCACTCCAAACTAATTTAGTTGGAAAATTAGTAGTGTTTGAACATACTTCTAATTTTGATATTGTATCTAATCCTGAAATAGTTGATGAAGAATATGCATTCTTTACTGAAGTTACTGAGTCAGGAATATCTAGAAGTTCTAATCCTCCGTTTAGTTTAAACAAAGATTATACACAAGTGTTTAATATTCCTGCTATGGAATTAGGAATATCCAATGATTTAACAAACGAAGGTGCTGTTGCAATATATAGAAGATTGAATAACGGTACATATAGAATTAAAGATATATTTGTATCTGAGTATAGAGCAAATAACAGACAGTTTGGTAGCAAAGTTAAGATAGTACAGTCTGGAAATTACTATACATTATTAGTAGGAAGTAAAAGCGACAGCGGCATTGCAGAAAATGATTCTGCAGGTAGAAGAACACAACCAGGCTCAATTGAAATATTCCGTCACGGCGTATCACCTCAGCAAGAATTCCTTGGTGTATATAGATTAAATGCATATTCTAAAGGAGATGTAGTTCTTTATAAAGATGATTATTATGAAGCACTAAAAGATGTTCCAGAAACTATGAATGAAATATTAAACACAGTATATTGGAATAAAATTAGTTGGCGCTACGGAAAAGATCCTGAGTTTATGGGCGAATTTAATAACGCATATGCATACAGACAAAATAATATAGTCTCATATAATAATGATCTATGGAAAGCAACAACTAATATTGATGCTGCTAGTGCTGTTCCTTCGAATACAAATAATTCTTGGACAGCATTAACTACAAGAATTGATTATGTAGGATACTTGCCAAATTTAACTGCAAATGCATTTTATGATGAAACAGTATTTGATCCGTTAGAAAATATATTAGAATTTAGTGAAAGTTTTGATGTAAGTGATGATTCAAATGTATTAATTGTAACAACAAAGTTAGCACAGGCGGACAGCACTACTGACTATAACATAGTCGTATATAGAGAAATTGATAACAAATATTCAGTATCACAAGTTATACCGGCACCCGTTGATGGTGATGATTGGGCAAAATCAGTATCATTAAGCCCGGATGGAACACAAATAGCAATCGGTGCTCCATTAAACGATGACGTTAAAGTTAATCAAGGCGTAGTATATATTTGGACACAAAACAGTGACGGCATCTTTAGGCCATCTCAAACAATCAAATCACCTAGTAACGAAGAAAGTGAAAAATTTGGATTTAGCGTTGATTTTGGAAAAGACGATTTACTTATTTCAAGTTTAAACGGCGATCAAAAAATACCAACAACCTTTGATAAAGATAATGAAATTCAAACTACATTTGATAAAGAATTTACTACATTTAAAAATACAAAACTAGACAGAGGCCTAGTTTATGTTTATGAAAAAATTGGTACTACTTTAGTATACGGTGAACAGTTTGTTTATCCAATGACACAAACTACATTTGGTGAAAACGTTTATTCAATAAACAATCATGCATATGTAGGTGTTCCAACCCAGTATGTTGATGGCAGAGATCATAAAGGTATTTTGCTTAATTATAGAAAGAAACCTAATACACGATCATGGAGTGTAATAAGCCAAGGTATTACTCCTGTAGATATTAATCAACTTGATGGAGTACTTGTTTACAATAAGAGAACTAATAGTGTTGTTTCATACATTGATTATGTTGATGTTATACAAGGTAAAATACCAGGCCCGGCTGAACAAGAAATATCTTATAAGTTACCAGCTGATCCTGCGTTTTATAATACAGGAACAATAGCTGATCCATTAGTCGAACCTGATTTAGGATGGACTGACAAGTATGTTGGTAAAGTTTGGTGGAATACCCAAACAGCTAAATTTGTTAATCCTTATCAAGGTTCAACAACTTTCCAAAGAGATAATTGGAATAAATTAACACCAAGTTCTGCTATTATTGTTTGCGAATGGGTAGAAAGTGTTTTCTTACCAAGTCGTTGGGACGAGTTATCAGGATCAGTAGAAGGAACTAGTAATGGTGTAAGTGGAGTGTCAATTTACGGCGATGCTAGATATTCTACAAAAATTACTTATGATAATATAAGCAAGACATTTAGTAGAAAATACTATTATTGGGTAATTAATAAAAGAACTATTCCAGTTGGCAGAAAACTTAATACTATCACAATTGCAAGTTTAATTACTGATCCAAGAACTGCTGGATATAAATTTTTAAGTTTCTTAGGAAAAGACAAATTTGTTCTTAACAACTGTAACGATTTAGTACAAGGCGATGACATTGTTCTGCAAATTAAGTACCACACGTTAGAAAAAGTTGCACAAAATTATCATAATCAATATAAGTTGTTTGCTGACGGATCTAGCGATAGTGTACCAGATCCTGATCTAGAGCGCAAATGGTTTGATAGTTTAATTGGCTTTGACAGCAATGGTAAAGCGGTTCCTGATCCAAACATTCCAGTAAGCATGAGATACGGTGTCCAGTCTAGACCTAGACAGAGTTTATTTGTTAATAGAACTGAAGCATTAAAACAGGCAGTTGAAAGAATTAATATAGTTTTAGAAGAAAACTTAATTACTGACGAATATGATTTAACTAGCTTATCGTATAAAGATGAAATTCCTACAATTAGTTCTCAAGTATGGGATTTAAGTGTTGACAGTATAGATGAATTACAGTATATTAGTACTAATAAATTAGAGACTGCTGCACTAACTCCTGTTATTGTAAATGGCAACCTTGTAAGAGTTAATATAGATAATCCAGGGCGCGGCTATAAAGTAGCTCCTAAAATAAAAGTTATTGGTGCAGGCAAAGATGCAGATATTAAGGTTGAAATTAATAACCTAGGACAAATTACATCAGCAACTGTTGTTGATGACGGTATAGGATATAACGACCAAACATCAATTAGTGTTAGACCATTTACAGTATTAGTAACAGCAGATGCTAATATTAATGGCAAATGGTCTTTATATTCATACAACAATGGTACCAAAGAATGGTATAGACGAGCATTACAAAGTTTTGATACATCGTTATACTGGGATTATGTAGATTGGTATGCAGAAGGCTATAATCAATTTACTCCAATTGCAACTAGTATTGAAGGATCTTATCAACTATTTCCTTTAAATTTAACTATTAACGATGTTGTTAAAATTAATAATGTTGGATCTGGCGGTTGGTTATTATTAAGAAAAGTTGCTGATGAAAGAACTGAAGATTATACAGTAAATTTTGAAACAATTGGTAGACAAAATGGAACAATAAAACTTAAAGAAAGTCTTTATAATTTCCTTGAAAATACTGTAGGATTTGATAATAGAAGATTTGATAACACTTTCTATGATAATAATCCTGCTAAAGAAATAAGAACTATTTTAGAAACTCTTAGAGATAATATTTTCATAGGCAATTTAAAAGTTGAATACAATAAATTGTTTATGTCTTCACTGCGCTATTTAATGGCAGAACAACCGACTGTAGATTGGTTGTTTAAAACTAGTTTTGTAAAAGCAAAACATATTAGAGGAACACTAAATCAAGACGATATTACGTTTAATAATGATAACTTGTCAAGTTACCAAGATTTTGTAGAAGAATTTAAACCTTATAAAACTAAACTAAGAGAGTTTGTAAGCAATTATGATGTACTTGACAATACTAGTTCTCGAACAACTGACTTTGATTTAAGCCCGGCATATAATGAAGACACAGGGCGAATTGAATCAAGCACAGCACGTATATTAGACAATGTTATTGTAAATGAAAACTTAGATAGTACTGTTAATCCAAGACAAA
>Ga0228633_1000133_pt1 | contig 19490 bp, 11 predicted proteins | sample 41DmetaG_FD_182703 | JGI IMG/M metagenome (GOLD analysis project Ga0228633, IMG submission 182703) | Seawater microbial communities from Monterey Bay, California, United States - 41D | ecosystem: Environmental > Aquatic > Marine > Coastal | place: USA: California | collected 2016-11-13
ACCAATGAACCATCCAGAGATCGAGGAGTTTTTAGATGTTCGTAAACCTACTGGAGGTGATATTAACCGTAAGTCTACTAATCTGCATCATGGAGTGGTCGTGCCTGATGCTTTCATGGAACTCATCGAGGGCGCGACGAAGCATGAGGGCTTTGATGATAGCTGGCCTCTCGTGGATCCTAACTCTGGGCACGTAATCAAGACTATCAGTGCAAAAGCACTGTGGGTAAAGTTGATTCAAAATCGTGTTGAGACTGGAGAGCCCTACATTATGTTTGGCGATACAGTACAGGAAGCCTTGCCGGATTGTCAAAAAGATTTAGGTTTGCAAGTACACCAGTCTAATCTGTGCAGTGAGATTACACTACCAACAAACGAAGAGCGTACCGCAGTATGTTGTCTATCGAGTGTGAATTTAGAGGAGTATGATTCTTGGAGTAACAATCCTGACTTCATTCCCGATCTAGTGCGAATGCTTGACAACGTAATTACTTACTTTATTGCTCACGCTCCAAATGAATTAGAGAAAGCACGCTACAGTGCGGAGAGGGAGAGATCAATTGGCTTGGGGGCGATGGGGTTTCACGCCTATTTACAACGGCACAACATTCCGTTTGAATCGGCAATGGCGAAAGGACGTAATATGGCTATGTTCTGGCACATTAAAGCTGCTGCGGAGACTGCTTCAAGAAAGCTTGCAATGGAGCGCGGAGAAGCGCCTGATGCACAAGGCACGGGTATGCGTAATTGTCACTTGCTGGCTGTTGCTCCAAACGCTTCATCTAGTATTATCTGTGGCAACACTAGTCCTAGTATTGAGCCTTACCGTGCTAACGCATATACACAGAAAACTAAAAGTGGTACCTCTCTACAAAAGAACGAGTATCTTGAAGATATTCTCCGAGACATAGGAATGGACACGGACGAAGTGTGGAAGAGTATTGTAACAAACGGCGGCTCAATACAACATCTTGAGTTTTTGGACGATTGGACAAAAGACGTATTTAAAACGGCAGTAGAAATTGATCAACGCTGGGTAATTGACATGGCAGCAGACCGACAAAAGCACATTTGCCAAAGTCAATCTCTAAATGTTTTCTTTCCTTCCGACGTATCAAAGCAAGAGCTTCATGCAGTACATATGTCTGCATGGAAAAAGAAAGTAAAAACTCTATACTATCTACGAAGTGAAGCATATAAGCGAGCGGAGACAGTATCAGACGAGGCGCTACGACAACGCATTTTTGATTCTATGGATGAAAATGAATGTCTAGCGTGTGAGGGGTAAGATGAACATAGAAATTTATGGAGCAGACGGATGCGGCTTTTGTGAGAAAGCCGTGGACCTCGCAGAGGAGTTATGCCTCGACTATACATATATCGACGCTAACAAAGAAGTACAAGAATTTAGTAGATTATTCCCCGGTGCCAAAACCGTTCCTCAAATATTAGTGAACGGTGAATGGGTCGGAGGGTATAGCGACTTCGAAGAAGTCATGGAGTATATTTGATGAATCTTCTCACAGAAAGAGAATATTACAAACCGTTCAATTACCCTTGGGCATTTGAACACTACAAAACACAACAGCATATGCATTGGTTGCCTGATGAAGTCAACCTTGCAGATGACTTGCGTGACTATCGGGAGAAACTCACGCCAGGCAATAAAGTATTGATTAATCAAATTTTTCGATTCTTTACTCAGGCAGACGTAGACGTATGTTGCGGCTACGCAAAGCACTATCTACCAACATTTAAGCAACCAGAAGTACGAATGATGCTTTCTGCGTTTGCTGCAATGGAGGCAGTGCACCAAGAAGCGTATTCATTACTGCTCGAAACTCTCGGGTTTGGAGATGATGAGTACCAAAAGTTCATGGACCATAAGGCAATGATGGACAAGCATGAGCACTTGTCTAACTTTGGTATGGATACCAACATGAACATCGCGAAGACTATGGCAATTTATAGTGGATTTACGGAAGGAGTCCAGTTGTTTAGTAGTTTTGCGATTTTGCTCAACTTCCCTCGTCACAACTTAATGAAGGGCATGGGACAGATCGTTACGTGGTCTATTCGGGATGAAACTCTCCACGTAGAGGGTATGTCTCAGCTATTCCGAACTTTCATCGCGGAGAATCCGGAGTTGTGGAATGACGAGTTGAAGTATGAAATCTACTGCGCTGCAGAGCGTACTGTAGAATTAGAAGATGCTTTTATTGATTTGTGTTTTGAAGGTGCAGATGTACCGGATCTCACAGCGGGAGAAATCAAAGAGTATATTCGCTATATTGCTGACCGAAGACTTCTTGGTCTTGGTATGAAGAAGATTTTTGGCAGTGAAGAGAACCCTTTACCGTGGCTAGACTATATGTTGAATGCGGTAGAGCACACTAACTTTTTCGAAAATCGCGCCACCGAGTACGCTCGAGCGAGTACTACGGGTAACTGGCAAGATATATTTAAATAGGATCTTATTATGACAGATGTACAAACCGAAGAAAAGCCAACATTGGTTTTTGAAGACAACAACTACGTGATCGAAGATTTGAGCGAGAAAGCTCAATATCTCGTCGGTCAGCTACAGGATTTGGCACAGCAAGGTAACGCAACTCGCGCACGCCTTGACCAAATTGAAGTGGCTCGTACAGGCTTCACTGATATGCTTCGAGAGGAGCTAGCTGCTGAACCTGCCGAAGGCGAAGTAGTAGAGTAATGAAAAGGGGGCGATTAGCCCCCTTTTTTATTTATGACCAAACTGCACCACAAATATCTTGTACAAGTTGATCTTCTCCAGTTACTACTGTAGCGGCCGAAGAGACAGTTGGATTTCCCTCGTCATCGGTCCCATGCGTAAGAGTAAACTTGGTTAAATGCTTTACACGAGTTGCTGTTACTGGAAGATCTGCATCTTCAGTATCATCAAGCACATCTTCATAGACTGCCATTACTGTAGGCCACGCTTCGCTAACTGTAGCTTCTGCATCAGCATCTGATTTTGAATACACCTCACATCGTTGCACCCGTGTTGTTTTTGTAATTGCCATTTTTATCCCTCCTTATGAGATTACGCCTACGGCGATCTTGTTTTCGACTCCAGCTGCCATTTGTCCAATACGTATATCAGTAGCAGCTTCATCATATTCTCCGTCTGCATCATAGCAGACATTTACCATTCTACGGTGCGTAATTGTACCGTCTGTAAATTCAATTTCAATATCTCTGCAATCTGCAGTTGTATCAATGGTTTCCCCTTCGTTTTCAGGATCAGGGACAGAAGTCGTACGACTTCCTGTAAAAGTTTCTAGTTTAGTCCATGTTACTGACATAGTTTTTCTCCTTTAGAAAAAATTAGTAGGTCGTAGACCTGTGTGTTTAAGTTAAAGTGCGCTAATAATAAACGCGAGTAATTTTAGCTACTCTGTAGTACGGAAACCGTTCTAGTTAAAGCAGGGCTGAGTGATGTAAAGCCAGCTTTGACTTCAAATGTAGATGTGCCGGTTCCTGTTGTAGTACCTGTGCGATTTAGGTTTACAGTAACAGTCCAAGTGCCTCCGCCTTGATGAGTCATTGCGTGAAATGAAGAATTAAACGAACATAATAAAGAACCTGAAGTAACTGTAGGGCTTGGCGTGAAAAGATTGTAACTACCTGACGTATTAAGTCCGGTAGCAGTAACTGTTTCTGTAGTAGAATTATCTGAGTTAGAAATAAAGAAAGTGTTGCCATTAGAAGCTGAAAGAGTTGTCCCTCCGCTACTAGCTCCATACCACTCATTAAAAGACATATTAACCCCCGAAGAATTGCCAATAAGACCTCGAATATCAGAGTCGTTTATAGACGCTTGAGTGCCAGAAGTTCCGCCCGCTTCGACGTGAATCTGATTTAACGATATAGCACCAGAAGTTGGAAGAGCCATTATTTAACTCCCTTCCCTTTAACTAGCGGAACCATGAGTATATTAGTGTTTATCATTCTTTAGATCCTCTATTTCTGCCTTTAGCTCTTTGATACTCTCTACGAGTAGTCCAATTACGTTTCCGTAGTGAATTGCAAGATGCTCTTCACCAGTTTCAATGTTTTCTGAAGTGTATACCGCTTCTGGTAGTACTTCTTGAAGTTCTTGAGCGATAAGACCTGTTGCTTTCTTACCGTCTTTCTTATAATTAAATGTAACACCGTTTAGCTCTTGTACTTTCTTTGTTGCGTCTGGAATATTCTCGATATTCTCCTTGAGTCTGCGATCAGAAAGCGATCCATATGCGGTTACATTACCCTTGAAGATAGCATTGCCGTCTTTATCTAGTTTCTGAGCTGCCACTTGGTTGCCGCTGGTTGGGCGAGTCCAGAAGTACAATTCACCGGGGTACTGACCGTTGGCAGACCAAGCAATTGCTTTTTTAAATTGTATACCAGCACCATGACGCATATTTCCGCCAGAGTCTTTCGCATTGAAAATAATACAAGTAGAAGCTGAGCCTGTCGTATTTGTATTCTCAAGCTTCATATGCGCATCATTACCTGTGCCACATCCGTTAGCAGGGGTTTCAGTACATCCTTGGTCGATCGTGAAAGTCGCTTGAGGTGCTGTATTACTACCAATTGTTACAGCGCGAGTCGGAAAGCGTAGGTAGTCTGTAGCACCTTCAGTAGCATCCATAAATGTGACATTTCCCGCGACCATACGAATACGATCTGTAGTAAATCGGAAGTATGTATCTGTGTCTCCATAATGTCGTAAATAGTCTTTTACAGATACAGTATCACGTATAAGCTGTATATCTGTAGTATTAACAGTTACTGCGTTCACGCCCCCTGTAGTAATTTTGAAAACATCACTACCAGGGAAGAATATTCCTGTATTAGGGTCGTTGTGATAGCAAATAGCAGGTGCAGTAGCAGTACCGGTCGTAGTTTGGAGCCCTCCGTCGGCTCGGAACAGACGAGGAGTATAGATGTTTTTGCTAGTGACCTGATTGATACGCAGCCATGATGTATCTTGTGTTCCAATTTCGCCCATGCGAGTGGAGCCCATATAAAACTGCAAATGATCAGAAATATTATCATCTGCTTTTTTGATAGTTAAATTAGCATTTATGCTGGCATTTCCAATTGTTAAACTACCGTTCTTTATCTGAGCAGTGCCTCCGCTATCGAGTAGATCCACATAATTTGAATATGCAGTAGAACTTCCATAAGATTGCTGCCATACTCTTGCGCCCAGACCACCTTTCTTTAACATAAAGAGATTATCAGAACCTCCTGAAGAGTCTGTATAGCTTCTCATATGTAAGAAATCAGCGTAAGGACCAGTACTATTATTTGCCCAAGAAGTAAATCCAAACTTCAAGTGACCTGCGCTTAGTTCAGAAGGACTAATCGTACGATTGTCTTCCCGATCCATTCTGCTTGCGTCGCTTGCCGCAGAACCTTGAGCACCTTTCTGACCTACTTCACCTTTTTGACCTACTCCTACTTCACCTTTTTGGCCTGTGGCACCTTTTTGACCTACTCCTATTTCACCTTTTTGACCTTTTGCACCTGGAGCACCTACTTCACCTTTTTGACCTTTTGCACCAGTAGCACCTTTTTGACCTATTTCACCTTTCTGACCTTTTGCGCCACTAGAACCAATAAGCTGCCACATTGGATCTCGAATGTATAGAGAGCTAGTGCCCATCCCAGACCAGTTCAGTATTACAATCGAAGCCCACGCCGCTCCTGACGTGGGAGTATATGTATACTCTTTTGTTGACCAGCTTGTATTAATTGATTGATTTTCTATCCAGTTTGTCTTTCCGCTTGTATCTTCTTGAACAAGAGAATAGCTCGCACTGTTTGATACTGCAACTTTTCCGGAAGGAAGTGATGCATTATATTCATATACGCGAACATACAGTCCAGAAGATGAAGTTGTATTCGACTTAACTTTTACAGAAAGTTTGTGCGTTTCATTACCTGTAAGATTTACACGGAAAGCAGGAAAAGCAGTACCGATTTGAGTATCACTACTTTGTAGCTCCATTGCTTCTTCTGCAGCATTCCAAGTAATTGTATTCACATCTGAATTGCTATATGCAGGCACTGCTCCGTAAGGCGCGTCTGTAAGTCCTATTTCACCTTTTTGACCTTTAGAGCCTGTGGCACCTTTTTGGCCTACTTCACCTTTTTGGCCTGTGGCACCTTTTTGACCTACTTCACCTTTCTGACCTTTTTGACCTGTGGCACCTTTTTGGCCTACTTCACCTTTCTGACCTTTAGCACCTGGCTCACCTTTGAGGCCACTAGAAGAGCCTACCCAAGCACCAGAACCATTAATAACTTGTGTGTTATCAACATAATATCCGTTTGCAGAAATTGCTTCTTCTGCGGCTAAACTAACATTTTGTAGAGCTGTAAGATCAGAGCCATGAAGTGCATACCCAGATTTGGAGTTTTCAATAACAGGAGTTACAACAGAATGGGAGCCGTAGTCATCAATATCTCCATGTTCGTATACATTTACTTCATAGTTAGAAGAAGCACCTACATATACCTGAAGATATTTTAATCCGTAAGTATTATCCGAAGTTTGATAGATTACTCTTGCACCAGTAATTCTATTACTATGTCCTCCACAATTAATAACACTAAAGTTACTGTCTGCGTAGCTACGCATCCAATCAATTCTAATAAATGAGTGATCACTACTATCGCCGTCTGTTACGACAATCTCTCCATGAGATCTACCACTACCATTACTAGCTACAGTCATCCACCCAGGACCTACAGTAGCATTTGCTTTAGATTGTCTACGCATGAAGCGGCTAGAGTCATATCCGTCAAGAGTACCCGCATTTCCAGCTTCGTTACCTTTTTGACCTACTTCACCTTTTTGACCAGTAACAGATTCGCCTTTTTGACCTTTCTGACCAGTAGCACCTTTAGCCCCTACTTCACCTTTTTGGCCTGTAGCACCTTTAGCTCCTACTTCACCTTTTTGACCTTTTGCACCAGTAGCACCTTTTTGACCTACTCCTATTTCGCCTTTTTGACCTTTAGCACCTGTATTTCCTTTTGCACCCGGCTCCCCTTTGAGACCACTAGAAGAGCCGACCCAAACACCCGAGCCATTGATAACTTGAGTACCGTCTACAGTTAAACCTTCAGTTGTTTGTACTTCCGATGCTTTTACAATCGGAAAAATATGCTTTGGATGACTCGTACTGTCTCCAGGAAGAGTCATTGTATAAATAGTGCCCGAAGTACTACCACTAGTAGTAACATTATCCGTAAATACAATGTCTCCCCCGTTTGTCGATTGTACCTGACAGCGAAGAATAGCATCTCGATAAGCCACTTTCATACGAAGTTGTAATTCGTAAGTACCTGTTGCCGTTTTTACAATTCGAAGCTCATGATCGTCTGTGTTATTTCCGACGAGACTAGCATTATTTACATTGTTTTCTACGTTTGAACTACGATAAAACAAAGCTGTAATATGAGAAGTATCTATTTCACTGGTAGATCCAAAATTACCTGTCTGAGAAACAAGTTCAATTGTCATATTTAAAGCAGTATATAAACCAGAATTTAATGTAACAGTAGCTACTTTCTTCCAGGTTGTAGTATCGGTGCCCATGCCTGTGAGACCCCAATCATAGCGCACGCCTTCGGGATCTTCTGTCCAACCACCTTGAGATAGACGAAGACCATCTTTCGCATGAATCGTATTTGTTACATTTACATAGGTGGATGCAATTTGAATCTGAGTACTTGAACTTCCTGCTCTTCGTAGATATAAGTCTTCGTTGTAACTACCTACTACACCAGTATCTACAAGTATTCCTTTATTAAAGTAAAACGTGGCACGATCTGTTTGGAGATGGGCGTGGGATCCATTCATAGGACCAAATTCAAGGTATCCGTTTGAGTTTGTAAGTTTTAGACCATTGTTTGACATATTCTCAAGGCGAACACTATAGTCTTCAGAGCCAGTATCCCCGTAGTGCCAGTCCATATAACGACCAACTTCCATTACTCCATCAGTGGCTACAAGTGCGGGGCCTCCGTTGTGCCAGTTTCCACTTGAGTTTGTAGGATAAGAACCTGCAGCACCTTTTTGTCCGAGTGCACCTTTAGCTCCTACTTCACCTTTTTGACCTTTTGCTGCAGCACCAGTAGCTCCTTTAACACCTACTTCACCTTTTTGGCCTTTTACAGATGATCCTGTAGCCCCTTTCTGACCTACTTCACCTTTTTGACCTTTTACAGATGCCCCTGTAGCGCCTTTTGCTCCCGGAGCCCCCTTTGCACCGGTAGCACCTTTTACAGACGCACCTGGAGCACCTTTAGCACCCGTAGCACCTTTTACAGACGCTCCTGTAGCACCTTTAGCACCCGTAGCACCTTTTACAGACGCTCCTGTATCGCCTTTAGCACCCGTAGCACCTTTTACAGACGCTCCTGTAGCACCTTTAGCACCCGTAGCACCTTTTACAGACGCCCCTGTAGCACCTTTAGCACCCGTAGCACCTGGCTCACCTTTCAGCCCGCTTGAAGAACCTCCCCAAGTACCGTCTGCATTAATAACAACACTTCCATCAACCAGAAGTCTTTGTCGAATATTTAAGTCTCCTGCTTCTGTTATTTGAATAGCTATAGTACCATAATCATTATAACTAGTACCATCAATATTATCATCATGAGTATCTACATAGAAATCAAAATCTTTTGGAGCAAGTAACTTTACAGTGCCTGCTTCTGCGCCGCCTTGAACAAACATATATGCAGGCCAGTAAGATGAACCTCCCGATCCATCATTAGCAATCATTCTAATACCGGCACCTATAGCACCTGCAGTTGCAGATGCCCCTCCATGCTTGATAGACATAAAGACACGACCATCTGTAGCGCCTCCATCTTCTACCGTCACTGGAACTGCGGGCTGATTTGCTAAGCTTTCTGACGTTCCTGTTATTGTAATATTGTTTACGTTGGTAATATCATTATTATTTAGACTAAGATCCGTACCAGTACGAAGAGTCGTATTTGCATCTCCGAGAGTAAGAGTAACTCCGGAAGTACCACGAATCTCTCCATTTTGCTCAAAAACAATATCTATACTGTTTGTGCCATCGCCAATAAATACATCTGAAGTAGTGTCTCCAATAGAAATATCTCCGCCAGCATTCGTAATGAGCAGATTACCACTTGAGTCTGTTTCAATTTTTGCGTCTACGTTTCCACTTGAATCTTTTAATTCAATTTTCCGTGACGCTGGTGTAATTAATACATCATTGCTCATTTAATTCTTCCTCCGAGTCTTTTCTTTCTTTGTACTGTAGAGTTATTAATTCCTCTTTTACTTTGGTGACTTGTTATAAATTTCTTTTCCTTAATAGGGCTACTCTTATCAATATATAATTCAATAGGTTTTTGATACCAACCTTCAGTTGCGGCATTTGAAATACTCCTATTACTTGAAACTACAGCAACCACAATATAATAATCATAATTTACAGGACTTATCGTAAGTGTTTTTCTTTCATAGGCGGTTTCACATGCTGATGTAAAATCTACCTTTTCAAAATGACCCATAGGATACCCATGCGGATTTTCTTCAGAAGGCGATTCAGAAGTATCAGTTGGCCCTGTTAAGAATTTACCATAATTATATTGTTGTTTTGTTCTTGCCATTAAGAAAGGCTTAGTACCATTATTACCAGTAGTCAATTTTACTTCAGCAGCGCAATAAACTGTTGCACCAGCTGGTACAAATAATTCTTCCGTATCTCCTGCCCAACTATCACTATCTTGATTTCTTCTGTAGAACCATGCTTCTTCATCATCATTCCATTCTTTCCAATGTTGACCAGCCCATTCAACTGTTGCACCTTCTTTAAAATTATGATTTACGGAAGTACACCTTGTCATTCTACCATTTCTATCAGGTCTTAATGAGTCAGCAGATATTCTTACTCCATTGATTACTGTAGAATCTCCTGTTGAGTCCCAAGCGTTTCCAAGATAACTATTTAACATTATAACATCTCCTCCACCTCTACCAATGTGTGGCCAATATCTGTAATAATTAAAATAGTTTCTTTCCATTAAAAAGTTTTGTGTTTGATAATACCAATAAAAGGGTCTATTCTCGTGGTGAGTAAAGTAATTATGTCTTACTTCTACTTGATGGTCCCTACCATGATATATAAACATTCCGTAGTCATCTGACCTTGATGCATGATTGTATGCAAAACATGTTCTTGGCTCATAGAATCCATCCATATAGAAACAACAGTATGAGCTTCTCCATGAAATGTTTGCAGTCATACATGCTTCATTACCACTTGACCATCTCCAAAAATTTAAATGTCCGTTATAACAAATATTTCTGCTCATTCTTTGATAGTGGCTTTCTCTCCAATACATACAAGAATTACTATCTGAATTATTTGGGTGCCATACACAACCCTCTAAACCTGAAGTATAATTACCATAAGAGTTTGTTTCATAAGAACACCTATTCATACCAACACCACGATAGTATGAACTATTAACTGTATTTGAACCTATTCCATAAAAGCCAACATTTCTAAATCTGATTCTTCTATAATATGCATTACTTGAAGTCCAATGTTCTATCCAAACATAAGGTCTTTCTGAACTTGTTCCAGTCAAGTCAGGAGTTTTTGCTTTAATTTGTACATCTCTTTCAAAGTTAACAACCCAAGCTCCGAGGGCTCTATCATTTGCTAAATTATTTACAAGTACTAAACTATTACCTGAAATGGATTCTACTACGTTATCCATTACATAATCCCAATTCGTATCAGAATTATTATTTGCCTCAATAAGTACTCTATCACCTACACTAAATCCATTTGGATTTGCTACTTGAATTGTTCTACTACCTGATGAACCACCAGCAGTCAAAGGAGTCGCCATGACTTGTACACTATCACCACTCTTATGCCACTTTTCTGAACCAGTTAGATATACAGTTTCACCTGTTACTGTTCCAGTAATTGCACTATCAACAGTAATTCTACCAGAGCCTTTACCAATAGAAGTAATTGTTTTTACATTTCGATTTGATCCTGTACCAAATATAATCTTTTGACCTACTCTAAATACTGTAGAATCATTTACAAATATTTTACTACTCGCTACTCTTGAAATAGTAGCTGTAGGAGTTACAAATTGTCTAAAGTAGACATTATTACTTGATATATCATGTATTATAAAGCTTTCTTCTCGTGGCGCTTTTTCTCTTTCCCAATCTGCAATCTGTTCTGCTTCTACGTATAAGTGAATCCAATCTCCCGCTCTAAAATTAGATGCTGAAGTTAAATTTAAAACTGCAGACCCTATTGTTTCATCTGCTGATAAAGTTGTCTTTGGTCGTGGGTCAGTTCCTTCGCATTCAATCCAAACATACTTATGAGTTTCTCCTCTTAAAGCATGGTTAGCAGAATTATCTCCAGTTAATTCTAAATGAGCACCATTCTCCATTCTAAAATGGGGTCCTGAATTAGCATCACCTTCAGAAAAATATCCAGTAGCACTTCCTCCTACTCCGTCACGAACAAGTAGAGTTCCGTTCATCAATAATTTACCGTTCGTGGTTATTGATAACTTACCTTCTACATATGAATCATGATATCCATTAGTTGTTCTTACATCTGAATTAATAACAACAACATGCCCTGGTTGTATTTCAAATTGATCACCGTCTGCGGGAACACTTCCTCCATTCCAAGTTGTAGTTGAGGTCCAGTTTCCTGATTGTGCTGATAGTATTAATGCCATTATTCAATACCCTCTAATAACTCTGCAGTTTCTAATTCATCACCTTCTACTTCAAAGCATACTTCTAATTCATCTAAGCTATCAGATACGATTTCATTCCATACAGAAAAGTTTTCCTCTTTATCTGTTAAGGTAATAGTACCTGCTGATTTATTATAAGTTATTTTAAATCTCATACTCTACCTCAAACTTCTCAATATCTTTACGCTCGGCTTGTATAAAGTAGAAGTACTCTACGCCTTTCACATAAACTTTGTTATCTTTAATATCGGCTACGCACAAGTTTTGTGGCTCCCCGATTGCTGTTAATTGTACTGTAATTGTACTTTCGTCTACAAGACCTAACCAATATTCTGGCAATTCAATCACAGTACCTTTGTTTCTTCCTCGAATATAGACACCATGTTCTGGTCCCTCCAAAGAGCCGTGATGCAAGCGCATACCTTCTTTGGTTGGGTGCTCAATATCAAACGACTTGGTTGTTGCTGAAAGAGATCCTGTACAGACAACATCACCTGTAGATGAAATTGTCATTGCTGTTCCATCTACACTGTTTGCAAAGCTAAATCCATTTCCTGTTAAACCTGTAGTAGCAGTCCAGACTCCTCCATAATTACGGAACATACCATTGGTTGCTGTATAAAGATTATACTCCGAATGTATACCTGCATCATTAAAATATACACGTCGAGTTCCTCCAGTACTAAATTCAAGAATGTTAGCACTACTACTGTACATTCCTGTATCAGTATCACCCGTAAATGTATGAGTTGGAGAACTTTGAGAACCATCTGCAGTTAGTATCTTACTACTCGAAGTAATACCACTAGAGTTTATAGTAAGACGAGTATTTCCATTCTGTTGAAAGTATCCATTAACACTTGCTTTTACATTAATTACGCCATTTGTACCGCCGTCACCTGTAGCAAGAGTAAGACCTTTAATATCCATACCCGCAGAATCAATATGTCCATAGTTGGCCCCATCGAAAGGAGTATCGGCGCTATTAGACATCTGGGTAGTTCCAGTTTCTATGTTTGACGCGCCAAAGAAAATTCCATTGTCTGCAATTCCTATAATACCATGTGCGCTAGTACTACTGTTTCCTGGGGCTTTTAAAGTAATGTAGTCTCCAAGATTTGTCTGATAAGCAGTGTACAATACATCATGTGTTGGGGCATTAGAGAATGAAGAATCATTCATTTGTAATGCAGGGCCACCATAATCTGTAAATACAAAATGATCGGCTATTACTCTACCACTACCTAGAACTGTTAGATCAGTACCATTAAAAGTTAGATTCGCTTCACCATTAATGGCAGTGCTTGACGATGCAGTAAGAACACGATTGTTCGAGAAGCTTGCAATTGCAGTAATACCTGCCTGTTCACCTTTCTGACCTTTAGCACCTCCAGCACCCCCAGCACCTTTCTGACCTACTTCACCTTTCTGACCTTGAGCACCTGGAGCCCCTTTTGCACCTGTAGCGCCCTTAGCGCCATCATTTCCGTTTGTGCCGTTTGTGCCGCCTTGACCTTTCTGACCTGTGTCGCCTTTCTGACCTACTTCACCTTTTTGACCTGTAGCACCTTTTTGACCTACTTCGCCTTTAGCACCTACTTCGCCTTTTTGACCTTTCGAACCTTGTGGTCCTTGAATTGATCCGCCGCTGACCCAAGCAGAGCCATCCCAAATATGAAGAGAGTCGTCTGCTTGTACAATATATGCGTCGCCCTTTGTGTTGCCAGAAGAAGGAAGATTGCTTGTAGTTGCAACTTGGCCTTCCATTGTGACACCTGTGCCCGTAGCACCAGTACTACCTTTACTTCCTACTTCACCTTTTTGACCTTTCTGACCTACTTCACCTTTCTGACCTTTTGCACCTGTAGCGCCTTTCTCGCCGACTTCACCTTTGAAGCCTGCTACTGGGCCGGTCCAGTTACCAGAAGAGTCGATAACTTCGGTTCCGCTTATTTCTACTGATCCAACTACATCTATTCCTGTTGTGCTTACGGTAAATTTACGTCCAGCACCTGTTCCTATTTTAACAATCTGGAAGTTGCCGGTAGCATTACTTAAATCATCTGGAGACTCGTAAAGATGCCAGTTTTGCCACTGAACACCTTCGCTTGCTCCCGCGTCACTAATAACCATATTATTTACCCCAATAATATTGTTATTATTGAGATGGAGTGCATTATACACAGCCGTGCCATCAAAAGAAAGAGTTCCAGAGATTGTAGCAGAGCCGTTTAAGTCTGTACTACCGTCAACAGTGAGACCATCAGAGGTCACTGTGCCAGTTACGTCGACGCCTGTGGAGGTTGTTTTTAGTCGTTCAGAGTTGTTGTAAAACAAACGAACTGTTCCACCATCTCCGTTATCAACAGCCGTTACATAATCAAAACCAGAAGAATCCTGAAGGCTTAAATTGGTTCCTCTTAAGATTAAATTGCCTGTACCAGTATCGTGAATGCGACTGTTGTTACCATCATGATAAATCTGAAGATCATTGTCGTCTCCAAACTGTACTTTGTTACCATCTGGAATTGTGCTGTTTGCGTATTTATTTACATAGTATCCATGGTCAGATGCTGAAGTCTGATAATTCAGCATAAACAGCATATTAATTCTAGTATACATTCCACCCGTATTTGCAGGATCTTTTAGTGTATACTTAACTTTAGTAACTCCGTTGTGGTTGTTTGCAGAAACCTGACGGGTTACCATATTTTCTGCGTTATTTGTAAGATCGCACTCGGTTTGCCATGCACCGTTTCGGAATGTTTCTATCTTTACGCCTCTTGTTCTCCAGCCAGCATTGCCGAATACAATTCCTACACGCGCAGTATACTGTGTGTTTGGAATATCTTCGATAAGAATTACAAGCTCACTAGTAGCACTACTAAAGACATGATTTCCTCCGTTTGAGCTCGGATCTTTAAACCATTTTGATGAAGGAGTAAAGGAAGAGCCATTTAAAGTAGCCGTTACAGTATAACGCTGATCTGCACCCGCTAGTAAATTATGGTGTGCATAGTCGACTACACCGTTATTTTCTATACTGTGGTCAGGAATAACTTGACTAAGAATAGTACCAGATGAAGTAGTGCCGGCTCCTCGACCTACTATTTTATTAGTATATGCTGCAAGGGCGCTAGAATTAAAGGTTAGATTACTTTCACCCACAAGCGCAGTACTTGAAGAAGCAGTAACAACTCGATCGTTTGCAAAGTTTGAAATAGCAGTGATGCCGGCTTGTTCGCCTTTCTGACCTTTTGCACCCGTATCGCCTTTTTGACCTATTTCGCCTTTTTGACCTTTTGCACCTGCGGCACCTTTTTGACCGACTTCACCCTTTGCACCTGTATCGCCTTTTTGACCTACTTCACCTTTTTGACCCTTTGCACCAGTATCTCCTTTTGCACCAGTAGCACCTTTATCTCCAGGTTCGCCCTTTAATCCAGAGCTAGATCCTGTCCACTCGCCACTGGAGTTAATAACGCCAGAGCCGTTTATCTTTAGTCCGCCTTTTGCGTCAAATATGCCGGAACGCTCAAGCTTTGCAGTTGTTGTCCAACTTTGAGAACTCGCTGCCTGACTTTGACCATACCCCCAGTAAAACTCTCCTCCTGTGCCATTTGCATTTGAATCACCTGCAAAAACCATGTGCGTAATAGAACCAAGAACTGTAAGATTATCAGTATCTAAAGGCCAATGACTGTCTTGATCGTCATTGAAATTAAGCCACCCGTTTGTGCCTTCGTTTATAGCTCCTGTTATTTCTACATTACCGTTTTCTTTTACTTTGAACAGGTCCGTAGTAGTTGCGTCTTTTCTTATGGAAAAATATCTATCTGTATTATTGTTATTAGTATCAATATTAATATGAACATGCCCAGGAGCGTCAATATGCGCTTCGCCCAAACTTCCACGACGGAAAGATGCGTGCCCTGTTTGCACAGTGTCATTATTAATATTTGCTACAAACATTTCTCCGTATACTTTACCGGAGTTATCAATTTTTGCTTTTGTAGTACCGTTATTTGTTTTGAAGAAAATGTTGCCAGAACTTCCCGTCGTTAAAATGATATCTCGAATAAGAGCAGTACCACTTTGTCCTATTTCTATATCTTGTCCCGAAGTCAAACCTATCATTTTTCGAGCATATCCATCATTATTATTATAAATAAAATCATCCTTATTTATAATAATTGCAACATTTGTAGGATCAGTTCCTACTTCGTTTGTAAAGTCGTGCTCTCCTCCACTAGGATATAAAATTGGAGAAGAAAGAGTTGTATTATCAAAGGTTAGGTTTGCTTCACCTTGTAGTGCTGTAGTAGAGGACGCAGTAATTACTCGATTGTCTGCAAAGCTTGCAATAGCAGTAATACCTGCTTGCTCGCCTTTTTGACCTTTTGCTCCAGTGTCGCCTTTAGAACCTGCAGACCCATCGGCCCCGGTGTCTCCTTTCTGGCCTGTCTCTCCCTTTGCACCATCAATACCGGAATCACCTTTAGCACCTGTGTCTCCTTTAGCACCAGCACTACCGTCAACTCCAGCCTCTCCTTTTTGACCCTTTACACCAGCACTACCGTCAGCGCCAGCACTACCGTCAGCGCCAGCTTCTCCTTTTTGACCTGTTTCGCCTTTTTGACCTGTACCACCTGTACCACCCGTATTACCCGTATCACCTTTAGCACCAGCACTACCGTCAACTCCAGCTTCGCCTTTTTGACCTACTTCACCTTTAGCACCTGTTTCGCCTTTTTGACCTGTACCACCTGTACCGCCCGTATCACCTTTAGCACCAGCACTACCGTCAGCACCGGTAGAGCCTACTTCACCTTTTTGACCTTTTGCACCAGGTTCGCCTTTTAGTCCGCTTGAAGGGCCTACCCAATTACCAGAGGAGTCAATAACTTCGGTGCCACTGATACCAACATTACCACCAATATCTAATGTTTGAGACGGCGCAATACGTAAAATACCAACTCTACCATTCGCAAGAATATTAACTTTAGTATTGGCATCACTAAATGACGTAGTACCGTAATTAAAGTGAAGCTCGTTATCTTGATTTAGTCCAATATGCCATCGGCTTGAACCACTTGCACTATTTTTAAATGCAATACTTGGCTCTCCAGCCTCTGTTGCCGTATCTTCTAATAGAATGGAGGCTTCGTCGTTACTTTCATGTCCTCCAGTATCTGTAGTAATATGTAGTCTTACTTGAGGATTACTTGTATTAATGCCTACAAAACCCGCAGTATCTATACGGAATCTTTCGGTAGTATCGGTTTGATCGTAAATTGACAGCTCTCCGCCGTCACTAATTATACGAAATTCTCCTTCGCTATTTTTAAGATCAATAGAAGATTGACTACCGTCAGTGGCTTCTACTTTGGCTGCAACGGTTGCTCCGGAGCCAGAAATATGAAGCTGTCGATTTGGTGCAGTTGTACCGATACCAACAGCCCCGTCTGATTTTATTGATAAATTATTGGTTCCAATTCCCGCATTTAAACCTAAATAAAATACGCTATTTTCTACGCCTACATACCCTGTAGTATCATTATCTTTAATGCGTATTTGCATTCTATTATCAGTAGATGTAAAGTTTACTGTGTTTCCGCCCGCTACATTAACATCAAAAGGATAAGCAGGAGAAGTGGTGCCAATACCGACACGATTGTTAGTATCGTCAAGGTGCAGAATGCTATCGTCGTAAACTGTTACAACGGATGCGTCTGTCGAGCCTGTTTGAATATAGAGTGCCTTATCTGCTGTATTGAGGCCGAGTTCGCCCGCAACACTATTTGATGCAGTAAGTTTATTGCCGGTCTGGGACGACCGTTTGATCTTAATAGTCTGTGCCATGTGGAATCCCGTATCTCGCTTATATAAGCAGGGCTAAAGGGCTCTATATAGAGCCCCTATAGGTATTAAGTATTGAAGCTTCCGCCGTCAATTGTAGTAATTTCTGATTCAAAATTACTGCTAGTAAGTAGGTTGCTCATTGTAGACCCGATGCCTACTTGCCACTTATCTGTTGTTTCGTTGAAGAGGAATTTTGCGTTATCTAATGTACCGCGCTCAACTTCTAAACCACCATTTTCTGTAGGTGAACTACCGGAGTAGTTATTGTTTAAAATAAGAATATTGTCGTCAAATGTAACAGTTTCTGAGTTTACAGTAGTAGTTGTACCAGATACAGTAAGGTTACCTGAGATTACAACATTACCTGCTGCAGTCATTGTCTTATCATCAGCAATTGTTACTGCAGTTGCATGGGAGTTTACAGAGGTGCCAGAAGATGTGCCGTCGGCAACTTGAATAACTACGGAACCTCCTGCGCCTGAACCTGTTCCTGCTCCGCCCTTTATTGTTAGACTTGTACCTGCTGCATCTGTACCACTTGAGTCAGCCTTACCTAAGTCTCCTACAAAATCGGTAGAAACTACTTCTGTAAGTCCTGCCAGACTATTGACACTTTGACCCAGAGTAACAGTTGTAGAGCCGATGTCCGCCGAACTGTTTGCAAGATGTATATTATCTACCGCACCGTCTACAATATGTTCGGAGTCAATTGCGTCATCCGCAATTTTATTGCCATTTACTGCATCATTAGCAAGTTGTGTAGTATCTACGCCTCCTGCAGTAATACTAATTGCAATCTGATCTGTAGAGTGCGTAGATGTAATACCAGTTCCACCAGATACAGTAAGAGTGTCTCCAAGGTCTACTCCATTACTATTTGTACCGTCAGAAACTGTAATACTAGAGTTTGCAAGTTTGCCGTTTGCAATGCTACCTGCAAGATGTACATTATCTACCGCACCGTCTACAATTTGATCCGAATCTACGGCGTCATCCGCAATTTTAGCTTTTGTTACGGCATCATCAGCAAGTTGTGTAGTACCTACACCTCCATTTGTAATAGAAAACGTAACTGTATTATCTGTAACTGCAGAAGTAAGTCCAGTACCTCCAGTAAAAGTAAGAGTTTCTCCTGTAGTATAAGTATCTGTGTCAGTTCCATCATTAAGAGTAATAGTGCCTGAAGGAATAGCCGCCCAAGAAAGAGTTCCTGAACCATTAGTTTTTAAGTAATAGTCTGAAGCTTCTCCACTGTTTGGCCATATTGCTCCGTCAAGAACAATATTACCACTACCGTTTGGTGTAATAGTAATATCACCACCAGTATTTGTGGAAGTAATAGCGTTTCCGTCGAGGCGTAGATTATCTACGTTAATACGGTCAATTTTACTACTACCATCTACAATAATAGCGCTATTTGCGGTAAGAGTACCTGCTGTGTGATCCAGCATATTTACAAATAGCTTACCGCCGATAGTGGTTACATCTCCAGTACCTGGATTACCAATAAACAGTTTGTCGCTATTTGAAGAATATGCGAGTTCGCCTTGAGCTAGTGATGATGGACTATTGTTATTATCACTGCGTTTGATTTTAATGACTTGAGCCATTCAAAGTCTCCGGTAGCCTTAAAAGGCTCCTCCGTCGGTTTCATCCGGTGCATCTGTGGTTAGTAAAGGAACCCAGTCTGTCACACCGTCGATCGTTCGGTATACGTAAAAAATATTGTCATCTTGGTCGTACCACGTATCCCCGACCTCAACATTGGCTCCTGTTGGCGCATTGTCACTTCTAAAGTTTTGATCTGCTAATTG
>Ga0228633_1000141_pt1 | contig 19012 bp, 18 predicted proteins | sample 41DmetaG_FD_182703 | JGI IMG/M metagenome (GOLD analysis project Ga0228633, IMG submission 182703) | Seawater microbial communities from Monterey Bay, California, United States - 41D | ecosystem: Environmental > Aquatic > Marine > Coastal | place: USA: California | collected 2016-11-13
TAACATTAATCCCATAATTTATAAAAAGATGGATATTATGAAACAAGAAAATCAATATTTTTTAAATAATTTAATTTAATAACCAAAATTATATATAATTTTAAGATTATATTATAATCAAAATATAAATTCTTTAATTAAACAAATAATAAAGTTTATAAAATTATTTAAATATGATCAAATAAATTTTTTAATATTATCAACAGTATCTAGATCCTAAATATTATTTATAAAGAATTCTTTCATATTATTATCAATTTAATTGATATTTTTAAAAATTATGTTATCTAAAATATCATGGTTAACAAATTAATTGATATTAGTAATAGGCAATATATTTTTCAATATAAATAAGTTATTAATTAGCTATAATATATTATTATTACTTTAATAAATTAAATAATTTTAGCTTTATCTACAAATTTTTCATATTTAATGACTAATTATATTTTATCCATTAATTACTATAATAATTCCTAATAATATTGATATTACTTTAATTGATTACTATTAAGAAATAGATAATAATTTAAAATATTTTTCTAAAATTATAGATATTTATTAAACATGTTATTAATAAAATGGATTAAATTAGTATCTAATAATGTTAATAAGCCTTTATTAAAAAATCTATAAAATATTAATATTAACTTTTAATATTTATTGCAATAATGTATCTTAATTAATATAATCAGCAATTTAAATATCGTTTTAATCCCAAATATTATACAATAATATTTTTTGCATTGCAAATGGATAAATCAATTATACATCTTAATTCCCAACTTTTTCTATAATTTTAATTATATTGATGAATTCATCATCACAATCCTCAAATAATTATGATATATTTTATATTATATCATCTAAAATAATATAAATAAAATACTTTATTACTCTATAAACTATTTATCAATATCTTAAAAATTATCATTTAATAAATACATATCAGTTTTTTTATATAATTACTAATTTTTTTATAATAAAAATCCAATTTATTAGTTTTCTTAATATCTAATTAGATAAATTTTACTTTTCATTATGATAATTAATTTCTAATTACTACATTTATTATTTATATTAATCAATAATTGTACTCTTATATTATACCATGTCTATATATTATTATATAAAATCGTAATCTTATTAAATTTATTAATATTATTATTATTATTCTTATATATCATATTATTAATTTTATTGTAATACATTTTCTATTTATTATTATTTTTACTATAAATCATTATTTTTTATATCTATATTAATCATATTCTATTTGAATTAATAATTATTCATATTAATTTCTTTTATTTTATATTCTTATTTATTTACTTTATTTATATATTTATCATCCATAAATTATTCTAAATTGTTTTTTTTTACTGCTTTTTATACCAAATCTTACTCATATTAGTTAAATTCATCTGATGATAAACTATCTTCAGATGATATCATTTATTAATTCTTTTATTCTTTTATACCTTCTAAATTCAATCTTTTATCATCATTTATCAAAAAATCATCATTATTATCATATTATTTATTCTTTAATCTTATAAAATCATATTTTTATTAATGTTCATGCTATTTAATGTCTTTCTATTATAATAAATCATCCTATTATATAGTATTCTCTTTTTATTAAATACATTCTTCTTCAATCTCAATTTTCTCTTCATCTATTATATAATCTTATTCTTAAATCTATTAAACTAATTTCTAATTCTCTAATATATTTTAATCTTTAAGCTAATTTAAATAATCTTCATCATATTATATTTCATCTTTAACAACTTATTTCTATATAACAAATTATTACTTTAATTATTAAAGAAACTGATTTTATTTTAGATTTATTACATTCTTTTTCATTTATTTATTTAAAACTTAATAAATTCTCATTAGTCTAATTCACACTTATATTACTATTCATCTCTTACATGCTTTCATTTAAATCTAATTTTTATTTCTTATTTACTTTTTTAAACATAAATTTATAAAATAATGTGTTATTTTACAAAATATTTATATGATATATAATATTATATAATTATTTATCAAAAATCAAAAATTATTAAACACATTCATGGTAATTTTTATCAATAAATAACTAAATAGAATAATTGAAAAACTTTTGAAAATGAATTTCTTTTTTTTGTCATCTTAACTATCAAAATCTTATAATTTTTCAGTATTTTAATTTGTTTAATTTGAATTTTATTTGAATAATTCAACATAATTTTAAAAATGGTTAATAAAAAGAGAATTATTTAAATTAAACTATAAGGATTAATTAGCATATTATTATAATTGATTAAAACTGGAAATTTGTCCTCCTAAAGTGTCTTTTAGTTTAAATAAAAATTTACTTTCATTTGTATACATAAATGATATAATGGCTACTAACATATTATTTATCGACCAAGTAGGTGACCACGATTCTTAATGGTAATTTGTAAAACTTAAACAAATTTCAGTGTTTATTTTAAATCTGCCATTTGGAGTTATAAATATAACTTTTGGTGCTTTATTTGGATAATCAATTGGAAATACAATTTTACCATGATATGTTCCATTTTTAAATCCTTCTTTTAGACCGTAAAATACAAAATGACATATAAATAAATTTTGTTAATCCATAACTATTATTGTATTTTCGGGAGGATTTGTAAGTAATTATTAATACTCTTTTTATAGTCTTTTGATTGCTATAGGATGAGAATTTTTCATTTTAATAAAAAAAATTATTAGAATATTATTTATAAAAGAATTTAGACTATGTTTAGAAATTAATAAGTAAGTTTAAAATGAATATAATTTTGAATAATGTTTTTAGAAATATCATTTATTAGATAAGATCAATAGTATTTATTTTTAATAAACTAATCACTAATTTTCTACCCTTTCATTCTTTATTTGAAATAATCATTTAATTTATATCTTTTATCTTGCTTAATCCAATCATTTTACATAAAAAAAATAACTTTAACTCCGCTGTTTTTAATATATCTTTTAAGTAATTAGCCTTTTATTTTATTAATATTTACCCATTCCTCTATCTTACTGTGATAGTGATAAATATTGATCTCTATCAAATAGTTTTATATATGTATTATTCGGTAATTTATAATTCATAATTAATACATCATTTAAATATTAATTTTATTTATCATTTTATTAATATTCATATCCATATTTCTCTAAATATTACTAGAATTTTTTAGTAAATTTGGTTTATAAAATAGACTAGTTTTATTTAAATACAGACTTATAATAATCTTAAATTTATAATTAAGATTATAAATTCTTTTCTAATAAAATATATATAAAATATAAACGAAATATTTAATCTTAATTTAAAGTGCTAATATCTTCTATACTATTATCATTTATATTTTAAATCAATTATTACCATTTTTATGCATCATTTAATTTACTTACAGTCATATACCATCCTACTTATATACTCTAATTTATATCTAATTATAATATATCTTAATTAAAATCATCAATTTATTTATTTAAATCTCCAAATAATTATAAAAAATAACACTGATTTGATATTGAAAATGTTTTATATTAGCTATATAAAAAGTTTGACATATTTTCATAATACTGTTTTGTACCTTTTTATATTATTAAATACCTATATTAAATTTAATGAATTTATCAAATATACACAATATTTAATATATATCATCTTAGTTCAATTCTTTATTATATTCGATTTATATCGTTTTTTAATCTTATTTCCATTTGTCATCTAATATAAATGGATTTAATTCTTATTTTATTTCATTATAATTTAATATACATTAATTCAATACATAATTTTCCATTACATTAAATATGTCTCTTATCTTTTTATATTTTATATATTACATTCTATTAGTATTTTGTGTTGTCTGAATTTGATTATAACTATTAATAATGATCTTTCAAATAAAACATTCTCTCTATTAATTATTCTATTATATCAAATGATAGATTCATTCTTTTTATATTGTAAGTTAAAAAATCTATTAATATATAATTAATTAGTTTATTAAATACTTTAAAAACAGAAAAAAGTCTCTTATTAGTATTAAATCATGCTTAAAAACTAAAAAATATCAGTATTATTTAATAAAGTATAATTTTAAACAGTATAATTTATAGGCACTTGCATAATATTGAATTTCTTAATTAATTGATAAAGGAATAATGCGTCAAAAATGTTCTAAACTTAAATTGATTTAGTTAAATCTTCATTAATTATGAAATTTCTGATGATATTTTAAAAAAATTATCCATGTAGGTTTAATGTATTATTGATTTATAATATATTATAAATATTTTTGATATCTTTTAATTTTAATTAATAGCTTTTACTATTATTTAATATATTTTCTTATAAATCGAAATATATTATTTCAAAATTTTATTTTGATAATAAAGCAAATTAATAGAAAAAATCAGTGTCTATTTTATTGTATTTTAATTTTTCATATACTAATTGACTAAATTTGATTATAGTATCAGATGGTTTTTTAGCCATTTATTATAATATTTGAATTAAAAAGTAATCATCTATTTATTGATAATTATCAATTATTTATTATTCATTATCTTAAAATAAAAGGTATTATTATATATAGTCTATTTTTTATAGTTTTAAAAAAGCAATTAATTCTTTATATTTTTTAAGATTTATATCATAATACTATTTTTGACAAACTTAATGTACTATAATTAAATATTAAATTGGCAGAGATAAAAAATGCTTTGATTCCATTATATTTTATAATAAGAAATCTGATATTGAATTTTCCTAAAAATCAATATCCTTTAGATTTTAATCAATCTAATTATTTATAAAACTTAATTCAATTATATATTTCATTTACTATATCTCTAAGTCAAAATTTTTTACCCCCTCATACTCTTTTTCTTGCTATTCTTATATATTTTTAATCAATTATTCAATATTTTCAATTATAAACTCACTTTATCCAAATATTCTACTATATTCTTAACTTAATTCTAATATAAAATCAAAATTAGTCTATAATTATTCTTAATCTTTCAAAATATACTATATTCTTTTATTTATATATTTTTCATAATCTTATATCAATTCATATAAATATGTATTAATTTCAATTAATTTCATAAATTTCAATAAGCCTTCAATTTATTCTTATTTTATCAAATCTTCTAGTTAAGATTATATAATTTAAATTAAATCTTAATCAGGCTTTTATTTTGTTAATTAATATATATGATCTAATTATAATAAACTTTTATTTTTATGTAATTTTTGATTTGTCTAAACTATAATATCTTTCAAAAATACATTATTATCATTATTTATTTCTATTAATTTAAAAAAATCATGCACTTTTTTAGTACTTTTTTAATCAAAATTTCTAATATTTTAAAAATATTATATCAATTATTATTATTATTATTTATCATTTTATGAATCTTTCATTTAATTCATTAAAAATATCGCTTTTTTGTGATTTAATATAAAATTCTATTAAAACTATGAAAAATTAAATCTTAACATTTTATTTAACATTTTCTATTTTAATATTTTATATTAATTTAAAATATTTAATATATTAATTTTAAATATATCAATTTTATATTAATATAATATTATATTGATAATATAAAAAATAATGAAATATAAAGCGTTTATAATATATTTGTCATGAAAATATATGGGTACTAAAAATAATTCATAATGTATAAGAAATGAAGATTAAAAGATTTTATTTAAAAAAAAGAACACAATATTTTATAAAAATTTAATTATTATAAAAATATAAATTTATAATATAATGAGTAAAATAGTGATAACATAATTTGGTAAAAAGATATTATAGTCAATAAATAATAATTCATAAAGAAATGATATTAATAATTAATATAAAAATGATAATTATTTAGAAAATGATAAAAATATGTCTTTACTTAGCAAAAAGAAAGTTTACTAATAAATAAAAGATAATTATTAAAACACAATAAATTAAAGAGTTATAAAAAAAAATGTAGAATTTAATTAAAGACAATAATATTTGAAAAATAGAAGATTTATAGATATTAAATCATGTGATGATAGATATAATATTTCTAATGATAAAAAAGAAATACTATAATTAGATATAGATTAGTAAAAAACAAAAGATAGATATTAACAAAGAGTTAGAGAAAAACTGTAAAAAGCTAAAGATAATTGGTAAAATTCTTAATATATTGTTGAAATGCAAAATAAATATGACAACTTTTAAAAGTAACTTATAGTATTTTAATTAATTATCAGTTTTAAAGACAATTAAAAATTTAAAATGAAAAATAAGAAATCTCTTATTAATTATAGTATATTGATAAACTAAAAAAAGAATATAAAAAAAATTTTAAAATAAATAAAACACCATGCTGAATAAACTTTAAATAATTAATATTTATTATTAAATCAATATCTTAGTGATATAAATCCAGCCACACCAGCTTTAATCCAAGTGTCTCTTGATTCTTTTGTAAAGAGTTCAATATACATAACAAAATTTGTACTATGTCCAGTTGTCATTAAAGTACCTTTTCTACTAACAACCTTATATTGATTATTATATTACTTTGTAAACTGGTACAAAATAAATGTTCTCTGTAGGAACAATTCTATCTTATACAGGCATTAAGTGCATGAATGGGAAATCACTAAATAATTCTTTTGGTTTAGAATGAGCAATCATATGCTTAACAGAATCCCATCTTGCTCCTTCTAAGAACATACCATGTGCATAACACCCATCTTCTGGTTTTTCAGTTATCATTTCTTTCTTTTTTTATTATTATTTAAAATATTATATTATAATTTACAGTTAAATCGTCTCTAACATTGTAATCAAATTAAATTTTATCAATAGCAATATTGTGTTTTCTTGAGAAATTTTACATTATTCCAGTATAAAATGCTTATGGGAAGAAGAATCCTGGAATCCAATAATTAGTTGGTGTACCATTTTTAATCCAATTATTAATAAAATCAATTCTATTATTTAATTCAACAGTCCATGATGCTAAAGGTTTTAAAGATAAAAATCCTTTATCACCCCAAACATTTGGTACTATATTATCAAATAATGCATTTGATAAATTTTCCAATTCCTAATTATTTAATAAAAAATACTTCAGACATTACTATTTTTCCTTTTAAAGCTTTTTATACATCAACTAGAGTGACAGCCATAATTCTTAACAGTTTGTTGTATCTTACAACTTCTTAAAATAGAACAGTATTCATAGATTCTTCATAAGAAGTAGGGAATTATTCTGATATATCACTTTCATTATAGACAGGTGGTGTATGTTATTGTACATGAATAGCAATTTCAGATATAACTTCTTCTCTATTTTTTCCTGCACCAGAAGATTATTTTGGTTATAAACTTAAAATTGTAGAAAGTAAGCTTAAAGTTTCATTTTATGCATTTGTAATATCTGCATTTTCATGTAATCCAAATGCTTCTGGTAAAGGATTTAATGGTAAATCACTAATATATTTCAAAAATTCGGCTTAACTAAATGCCACTGGTTAAATATATAATCCAGATTAACTAAATTTAAAACCATCAACTAATGCCTCTGGCTTTATATAACCTTGTAAAATTGTTTTTATCAATTTCACATCTTTATCATCTGTTACTCTTCCTCCATAATTTATTTCACTTCCTAAGAAATTTATGACTTTATAAGGAATGGCATTATATTCATCTAAAAGCATTTTTAATTATCTTTTAGTAACATTTAAATCTTCTAAAGTAAAATCATAATTAATATTCCATCCAATAGGACCGAATTTTCTTCTATCTAAAATAATAGCATGGAATAGACATAAAGAAAATAATAATTTCTTAAATATTTCTGGTTTTTTACAATCATTTAATTCCTTTAAAATTAATAAATAATTTAATAAAATACCTTATCCATTAAATTAGTATATGTTCTTAACAAATTATTTCTAAGACCTTTAGGTGGTTCTAAAGTCATTTTAACACCATTTTAAAGAATTGAAATAGGGAATTGTCCACTTGGCATAGAAGTTAACCATAATCTAAAATCTCTATGAATATTGTCATTTAATTCTTCAACTATTCTTTCTAATTCAGGCAACCATGAGACACATAAATGACAATTTTACAACAATACCCATCCACCTCTGGCTTATTACTCTTTAATCATTTTTTCCGCTTTTGGTCCTTAACCTTGACCTAATGAGCATACACTTGTTGATTTTTATTATTCTTCAGCAAATTTCAAATAGTCTGATACTGGGTCAGAACCAGAAGATAAAATAATCAATAATGGAGTCATTTAATTTGAATCTTTGTAACACTTACCAAGCTCAAATGATGGTGATAAGATGTACTAATTACCAATCGAATTTGTGATCCAAGATTACACAGCAGGAATTACCTTATCTGGTCTTATAATCTTCAATATCAAAATCTTTTAGAATTCATTCAAAATATCATTGAAATGAGGAATAGGTTCAGTCTAGGGTGTTAAAGAATCGAAAATCAGTTTATAATCATCAAAGTTTTACATAAAATTGCTTTCAAAGTCTAAAAATATAAAATTTAAAATAATAAATTTATACCTTTAAGTATTTCAAGAGTAGAAACACCGTGTACTTATCTATAGAAATCAGACCATTAATTTTCAGGGATCCAATTGGTAGGATTTGGTGGAATAGAAATATCTCCAGTAGGTCCAGTGAGCAAATATCTCCATTCATTATTGTCAATTTAATCGTATCCTTATAATATTTTATGAGTAAGAATAGTTGAGAAAAGTAATTTATGATTTTCGAATAAAGATCTGCAAACATTTTGATAAAGACTATATGTGAAGAAATCATTTAAAGATTGTAATCTAATATCTAACTAAGTACTAGCAGGTGCATTCTCGACACCATTTTCGAATAGTGATGTAAACCATTATAAACTGTATTGATACATATGATCAATTAATGCCAAATCTGAAATACAGAAGAATAATAAACTCGCTCTAAATGCAACTGATCTATATGATTCTCTGCTATTATTAATCATATCTTCTGTTAATTTACTGTCTTTTAATCTTTAATTAATTTCAGCAGCAAATTTCTTTGAACTTTATAATTTATTTATCAATGTTTCATCCATTAATAGTTCTGAAATGTCACCTTTTTGTTCTGATAATGATTTCAAAATTGAATCTTCAATATTCAATAATTCTTTCTTATCTGATGCATTTTTTCTAACTATTTCAATCTTTTTTTATTCTAAATTTGGATTTTCAAGTCCAACTAATATAGCTAACATTTAATCTTCTAATCCTTAAGGTGTAATAGCAAAATTTATGATTGTTACCTTTTATTTAATTTTTAATATACCTTGACTGATGTTTCAGGGGAATAATGAGGATTAGGTAAAGAAGTTGTCATAAAGAATTTGAATTTCTCATTATAAGGAATGTTTTTATCACCAATGGCAATCGATAAAGATTATCCTTATTTAACAACTTATTATTATAAAATAGGTTCCAAAGATGGATCTAAGTTTTAACTTACATTTTCAAGTAGTACCCACTTACCGAATTATATTGCGAGCTCTAATGTTCTCATTAAATTTTAATCAGATGCTTTAATTTGATCAATGCCTTTTATTATTATTATTTTTAAAATATAGTTTACCTTCTGGTTAATCTTTTCCCATATTTTTTATATATTTATTTGCTTAATTTTAAGGATCAATCATCAATGGCCATCTTCTTGATTTATCAATTATGATACCATTTTCAATACTAGTATCATTTTTAGGCAATCCTGCTATATTCCAACTTTAAATTTTTACTGGTTCTCCCAAATAAGAAATCATACGAATTTCATCAGATTTCTAAACTCCAAGTTCCTCTAATTATTTAACCCAAGCTATTTCCATTTCTTCTCTATAATTAGCAGTAAAAGATCCTGAATAAGCAACCATACCTGCTCCAATTAAAGAATCCCCTGGTAAGAAATCAAAATTTTTTGATAGTTTTTAAACATCTGAACCCCATCTAGTTTTTTCATCAGATAAACCTTCAGTTAATTTCTAAGCTCTATCAAGTTTAAGCTAACATTCATTAATTTTATTAGTTAACATCTCTTTTTACTATATTTTTTCATTGAAATGTTATTCTAATTGTTGAATTCTTGAATTAACTTTCTCTAAAGCATCTTTTTTAAGCAATAATTCAGCTGTTTTTTCTGATACTATTTATTTCATTTCTATCAATTTTTCTCTTAATGGTTATGTTGTTGTATAAACTTTATAATAATCTGTCATAGCTTTTACCCATGACCATAAGAATTATACTGCATAAGAACTTTTTTATGCTGCTTCTAAACTCCATTTAGGATTTTACAATGGACCAGCATCTAGTTTTTTGATTTATTTCTCTTAAATTCCATCTCTGTCATATTTCATTAAAATATCTAATAGATCTTTAGGGTCATTTAATAAGAATGATTTAGCAGTTAAGAAATAATCTTCAACTTTTTTACCATTCTCTATTTTTATTTAAATATCTCCTCCTTTTTCTTTAATTTTATCTATAACTAGAATAATAACAGCTTATAACACTATAACAATAACTTCAGATGGATTTGTAAATGATTTAATTTCCACTAAATGCTCTTTTTTAAGTTTTTTAACTTCTTCTAAAGTTTTTTAAAGACTTTCATTAGCGTCGGCCACTGATAATTCTGCTTCTCTTGCAATTTTACTAGCTTCTTCAGCTTGAGCAGTGGCTTCTTTTTCTTCTTGACTTACCTATTTAATTTAAATTTTTGATATTAAAAAAGTACCTATTTCTATTAAACAGAAGCTTCTTGTTTATCAATACTTAAACTTTCCATAACTTATTAAGTTTCAATAGAGGCTTTTTCTAATTAAGGTTACATATCAGTAAGAGTAATTTTCATTTCTTCTACAGCAGTATTAGCTCCATTAAGTTTATCTAAACCACCTTTAAGTCTTTCAACTTATCTAGTTAAATCTAATCTCTTCTATTACAATATAATTTTATAAAGAGACAATAGCTCTAAGAAACTAGTAGGTGTAACATAATTATATCTTTTTAATTCAGAGACAAATCTAACAGAATAAACTTCAACAGTCTTATGTATATTTTTAAACATTTCAATTAATTTATTTTATAAAGTATGATCTTCAAGTCCAAGTTCTTATTCAGATTCTTATAAAGAACCTCTACCAACTCCTAAAAGTGCTTCTTCTGGCCATTCACTAAACCAATCTATTGTACAGCAATTTACTAAACTAGGGAATTATCTTAATCTAGGTGAAAATAATTCAGATAATGGTGACATACATATTATCATGTGTACATTTCTTTTTACTCTTTATACATAACAACCAAATATATTCATTTTATTAGGTTATAAGTTCTTTTTCATACAATCAGCTTTGCAGGCCTATTAGATTTCTTCAAAATCTTTCTCTTAATAAATGTTTGTAACATCACCCGAATTTAAAATATTGTTTATATCTTCTAACATTTACTCATTTATTATTTAAGTATCAACAAATAAGAAACTTACAGGTTTATTATCAACACCTGCCATCATTAAACATTTTTTAACATCTTCTCTCCAAGTTCTCATATTATAATTTTTAATAACTTCAATCTAGAATATTTTATAATTTGATATAAATGTAGCCATTTTAGACAAACTTTATCTACCACTACCACCTACTCCCAATATTAATGCATTGCCTTATGGTTATCTAATAATTCTTGCTATTCTTGCAATATGTTCACATGCATCTAAAAACATGACTAATTTCATTTATTTTTTATTTCCTCCAACATATTATGGATCACTATTATAATCGTCTTAGAATGACTCCATTTTATATAATAATTAAGGTAAATCCTAAACTTAACAATATTATCTTGGGTCAGCATCTCTACCATATAAAAAGTCAGCAAAAATAATTCTTTCTTAATCTAAAACTGCTTCTTTTTCTTAATTGAATAGAGGGAATGATTATACTAATAAATTTGTAAAATAGTTTTTATCTTCATTATCAATTAGTCTATCATGGAATACTCTACAATTTTCATGATAATATAGTCTAACTAAATCTATAGTTTCGCCACAATATTTTTATGATGCTGAACATATACCCTAGAATACTTTCCAAATGTCTCTTAAATTAAATGTATAATGAGATTTTTTTGGAGTTGGTAATAATTCTGTTCTAATTGTGTTATATACTAACAACACTTATTGTGTCATAATATCAATGTATTTTATTATTGAATCTTAGAATTTTCGTAAGAAATGCTTAGCTAATTTTGAGAATATATGGCTAATTGTTTACTCATCTAAGTCAGTATACGCCAATATGTTGAAATGACGAACAAATCTAATTGTATTAGTTTATATTATAAATATTATACCTTGCTGTAATATTTGTTCTACCACCTCCTGGGGGTCCCATAGCAGCTAATAATGTCACATCTTCAATAAACATAAATTATAAGTCTTTTCTATTATACCATCCTTTATGATCTAAATATTATCTCAATATTTCAATTGGTGGTTAAGCTCCATAAGTTTCTTTTTTAGGCATATTTAAATCATCGACAAAAATAATCTATTTTTTGCCTACAGGAGGTCCATAATAACCTCTTCTTCTTTTATCCATTTTAGAATCAATAGTGTCTTAAGTTTAATTAGCACTAGTTTATGCAGAAAAAGTTAAAGCATTATATTGATAATTATCACCCATTTTATTCAATAAAGCATATAAATTCATGGATTTTCCTGTTCCTGTTTGACCAGGACTCATAACATGATAATTCATTTTTAAAAGTGTTTATGTTAAATAGATATTTCTAGTTGAATCACTAGTTGGAATCATTATATCATGATATTATGCACTATTTTCAATTTCGAAATCGACATTAATTAATGACCAATCAGAGAACTATCCGACTGTAATGTCAAATTAATAATCATAAATCAATCCTTCTTCTGGGAATATATTAGTCATAGATCTGATTTTTTTATCAAATTTTTATCTACTTTAATAGTTTCCTGTACAACCGAATGACCAAGCTAAACAGAATACAAAAATAGATTCAATCATACTATCTAATTAATCGATGTCTTCATTTGATATTTTTTTAGCTTCAGATTCTTTATAATTTTCTAAGAAACAGTCTAATAATCTTAATAGAGATTAAACTAAATTATTATCTGTTGTTGATTATACTTCACTTATATTTTATCTTACAAATTTTTACAATTCGATTATATATGTATCGAAGAAATTCAATAATTTTGGTTTTATTTTTTTAATCAGATTAGGGAATAATAATTACATCCATGAATCAATCAATGGTTACATACCAAGACTTACTGGCTCCATATACACCATACCACATCTAGATACTGTTGCTGGTGATGCCACTGATAAATCCTCTACTTCAAACTATTAATATATTTATTATTACCATCATAGTCATATGTGGTGTCAATGTTAAAATTTAACCAGAATTCAAACATAATTTTTTATTATCATCTAATACTGTATTCATATTTTCTATCCAAATAGCATCTACTGGACCATCGAAAACTATCCAATGTTTTTCTCCTGATAAATCTTTAACAGTTTCTCTATTTAATTAATTTTAATAATAAAATAGTTTACCTAATTATATAAGCTAAAATTCCATCTGTCCATTCATGAGTCATATCATTAAATTCACCATATAATTGTCCCATTTTGATACTTTTAGGATTTAATTTATGAGTATGTACTTTATAAAATCCATCATTTATAAGTGTTGTTAAAGCTTATTATAAAACATTATAATTGCAAGTTTTACCACCTCCTGTTGGGCCAACCAACATTAACCCATGTCTAACTTAAATTGTATCATATAACTAGATAACCTTATTTATAAAATATAAATACCTTATCAATAAATGGTTAAATATTTTAATAATTCATTTCATTACAAGAAATATCCAATTATTAAAGTAATTTTCCATAATTTGGTGATGGTTTTTCAACTCCTGGGAATAAATCTGCAATAATATTTTCAAATAAGGGTAAATCATCTTTCAAAAATTTGGGAACATTCACATCTTTTAATCCTCTTAACATAAGTTGTTCTTCAGGCATATCTGGGTCAGCTTTTTTAAGAAGACCAGCAGCATTAATAACAGATCTTACTGCTCTCATACCATAATCATAATGATCTTAGGATGACAATTATTCTGATGAAAGTGTAAATGTACACACCATTTTTTTAGCTAATATTCTACCTTCTTTAAAACCAAAACTATTTTATATTCTTATAATACCTATAAAGCATAATTTCTCCGATAAGAGCATAATCAGGCACCATCATAGCTACATTTCTAAACAATGCTTTAAGATTGTCGGGAAGTTCTGTTCTACCAGCATAACCAGGATTCATGGTAATAAAAACACAAAAATTTGGATTTAATTTTATATCAGAATCTTCAAATAATACTCTTGGAGTTCCTTTGGCTTTTTCAGAGAACAATAATAATAATTATTAACCTAATTTATAAGAAAATATATTAATTTATATTACCAATAACAGATAACACTTCAATATTAATACGATTAAATTCATCAAAACAGGCCCAGGCTCCTGCACTTGCAAGTCCTTTGAAAAACTTACCAACCATTAAATAATCCATAGAATCAGAACAATTGAAAACCACACATTATTTTGCAAGTGCTTTAGCAAGATCTTTAGTTGTCTCTGTTTTTCCTGTTCCTGCTGGTCCTGCAGGTGCTCCTCCCAAATGAAGTTTTAATGCACCCATTAAAGTCATATAACATTTATCAGTTAATGGAGTAATAACTAGTCTTAAACTATTTCCTAGATATTCATAACCATAAGGGAAATTAGTTTATATACACTTACAATATAAATCATCATTTTCCCAATAATATCGTAATTATGAAATCCATTCAAATGAGAAAATATCATTGATTTCTCCTTTATACTTTATAATATATAATAAATTACAAATCCTTCAACAACATCTTTAGCATGTACATCTATAACAATTAAAGCATTTAATGAAATCATTTAATTGTCTGTAATTTTAGTTCTAACTAGATCGACCATATCATTCAATTAAGCAACTTATTAATTGAAATAACTTTCTAAAGTTTAATTCTTTATTGCATTTTCTACCTCTGTTGTCCAATGAACTTAAGAACCGTTTAGAACTGCTTAACCGACGTGGGTTAGAATCCAATCACATCTTGTTGGATTTGGATAATCTTTTATTGATTAAAATAATTCATTTCTCACAGAACTTTTCATCATATCTTCTAGTTCTCCCATCCAATCTTCCACATTTTTATTAACAGGATCTAATGGCTTCACAAATGGTACTCTTTCTTTTTCAGATGAAAACATTGCAAGAATCTTTTTTTTTTCATCAAATTCTATTTTATTATAATAATTTTTTAAATTAAATTACCAATTAAATGAATAGCTTCAAAAACTTTCTTTAAATGAGGTTAAACAGCAGTAGGTTCTTTAGTTTAAGATAGAATCTCAAGTAAATCATCATTACTTAAGAAATAGAATCTAGAGAATTTTTCTCTTTTTTTTTCTAAATAATTATTTAGTTCTTTTTAAATAAGCTCTAAATTTTTATTAGCTTCTTATAATCTTTCCAAAAGACCTTCACTTATACAGACTTTTAGAACATTTTAGATATTTTTAGCCTATTACATGGTATGTCTCCATGTGGTATCAACAGTCTTAAACTTCTTAGTTTCTTAAGGCAATTCTATATTTATAAATATTTGAAAAAAAATAATTTACATTTAGCAATATCAGGAGAATCAAAAATAGGTTATAAATACATCCATTATCCTTAACATTTGATCCATTCCTCCAAAACATCACTCATTAATTTCAATTATTCATTCCAAGTTATGATTTCTTGTTCAAAAGGTTTTTTAAAAGGTGAAAATTACATAGCTTATGTATTAATAATGTGTTCATCAAGTGTTTCTTAAATTTTATCACATCCTCTAATAATGTGAGTAGTTTCTTTATAAACTGGTAATTCAAAGTTAATTTTTTCCCAAATTGCAAACATATCATTTAACATATTCTCAATATTAAATTCTTTTTCAGCACGTTCTCCAATATCACAACATGCTTCACTATGATCTAAAAGTCCCATATCAAGTATATCTTAAAAGCAGAATTCCTCACCAGTTGGTTAAACTTTAAATCCAACTTTATCTGATATTTATTGCCAATGTCTATCTTTCATACCAGCTTTTCTTAAAGCAACCATTAAAGGTGCTTTTGGTCTAAATTCTTCAAGTTATTTTTTAACAATTTCATTAATTTTACACATTGTCATAATTTCTTTATCTTTAAAATATCTTTAAACTCCAGCTAAAGTTCTGATACTATCTTCAACAAATTTTTCAGCTGCATTAGCATCTAACTCATAGAAACTACCATTTAACCATTTTGGTTATTCTGTATACCATTTATTTGCTGCTAACCATAAATTACTATAAGGTTAAAAATCTTTGACCATTTAATTCAATTTACTATAATCTGATGTAGTACTCATATCAAATAAACTTTCTTACATATTGAATTTTCTTGCATCATCTTAATATCTTATTAATTATTCATTCACAGATTTAACATCTTATGCTATATCAGCATGATTTTCTAATTTTTAATGTTAATGGAAATTTTAAATTGTTCTTTCTAAATTATCTATTGTTGCTTTAAAATCTTCTTATTATATTTTCATATTATCTAAGAATCTCACTTAATCTTTATCTAATGTTTTTTTTCTTTATTCCATTAATTATGTTACCTCTCTGGGTCCACCCACGATTAACCATTTTTTGCTCATTTCTTCTTTTGAAAATTTATAATTAAATGATTCTAAAATTCCATATACATTTGTAGCTTTTAAAATCTCTAATTAAACTTTCAATAATTCATTTGGCAAATTATTCATATATTCTTTAAGTTCTGTTAGTTTTTCAATATCTTAAGGAGTTTCTTTCAATTTTTATTTAATCGATTCAAAACTATTGAAAATTTATGTGGTTGCCTCACGACCTCTTTTAGCAATCAATTATATTAAATTTTTTTATAAGGTTTAGAACTTTTCAGTTAAATAATTGAATAGATCATTACATTATATTTTAAAACAAGAAACGTGAATATCTAATGGAATTTCTAATTTCAATTTTTCTTCTTATTTTTAGAATTCATATATTTCTTTTTAAATTTCATCTGGTTCTTTTGGAGTCTCTGTATTTTCCATTTATAAAATATAATCATCTGGTTTAAGTAGTAAAATATCTTTGAATTTTTCAAATTTCAAAATATATTCATTTAATGGTTTAATTGCATCTTGTAATTAATATTTTAGTTTTTCATGTAAATCATGAATCCATTTATTTTCATCAGGTACCTTAAAATTATAATTAATAAACCTATTTATAACTAGCTGGTTCTAATGGCTTTTCACGTGGTTTCATTGGTGCTTTGATAAACATTTCATTTTTTTATGATTTATATAAATCAGATAAAATTTTGGGTTCTAAATCAGAGATTTTTGCAATTTCTTCTAATCCTTTATCGAAAATTTGTAAAAGAACAATAATAAACTATATAATTTAATAATATGTTAAGTAATAATTACTTATTAGGGATTAGTATTATAAACAAAAGCGTCTTCATTCAATGTTTTAAAGAGTTCAATAGTGAATAATGGTTTTTTGAAATTTAAAAAGTGATTTTCAACTTAATTTGAATCGTGAATAATAGTTTTTTAAGGTATAAAGCTAGTAATAAAGTCATAAAAGCTGTAATATGATTTTTAGACTAAAGAAAGTAATGTATCTTGCATGATAAGTCTAACCATAGTTAAGAATCTTTTTAATTTACCAAAATCATATGTAACTTTGGAAGTTTCTTTCATATTGAACCATCCTTTTCCAACATTTTAGAATTATAATTTAATGATTCTAATAAGTTCATTAACCCAAGTTCCTTTTAAAGTGTAAAGAATTTATGAAGTTGCAGAATCTTATATATGCTTGAATTCTTCAAGTCTCATGATAGGTGGTAGTTCATTTAAACTGAACATATGCATTAAAGAAATTTTATTACATTCCACTGTAATATCCTATAAAGCTTTGATAACTTCTTCTTTAATGTAAAGAGATGCAAAACAGAAATCTTAGAAAATATCAGCAAAATCTTTTTATTCACTTTTTTTAATATTTAAATTACCCATAATTTATCTCTTTATGATTTTACATAAATGTCTCTTTTTACAATTTATTTATCTATTACATACCAAAATATGGTATTATTATCTCTGTTGATTATTGTGGAAGACATAATTACTCTGGGAATAAACTTGAAGTATCATTGTCTTCTAAAAATTTGTCTAAAATTATTTTATTCATTGTTCTTGTATAATCATTATTCACTTCTTATATTAATCCTTGAATTTCCTATTTAATTTATTATATTATAATATTATATATACTTCTTATTCTAATTTTTTTGTTTTGCAGAGATTTTCAAGTCTTTTCTTTTATTCGGAGTCTAATTCATTCAAATCTTACATTGGCATATTATCAATATAATAATTATATCGAATCATTGAATCATAATACATTCTTTCCTATTATGATAAATAAAATATACTTAATATGCTTTTTGAACTCTTTCAACGAATTTTCTTGGATCTTCAGCATCAAGACAAAAATTAATTCTTGTTATTTAAAATGTATTTAGTGAATCCCATCTTTTAGAATTTTTTGCATTTTAAGGAACTGCAGTAAATGTTATATTTTTTTCTTGATAATTTGTGATTAAAATTGGTTTCCATTCTTTTTTTTTGTAACAT
>Ga0228633_1000143_pt1 | contig 18887 bp, 22 predicted proteins | sample 41DmetaG_FD_182703 | JGI IMG/M metagenome (GOLD analysis project Ga0228633, IMG submission 182703) | Seawater microbial communities from Monterey Bay, California, United States - 41D | ecosystem: Environmental > Aquatic > Marine > Coastal | place: USA: California | collected 2016-11-13
TCTTAAATCTATCAAATATCCATTGAGATTTTTCTTCTCTTTTAATTACTATATAGAAATAATTAATATCTTCAGCTTCAAACAGGGTAGATGAATGAGTTTTACTAGTTTTAGTGCCTAAATCTACGATATCCATGCATTCTCTGGGGGAAAGCCGAGATTTAAAGTAAAAATCACTATAAGTTTCCATTAAAAGGTTGTGAATCCTAGAGTTTCGTTAGGATCTGTGTTCTCATTAACGTATTTAAATATATTCTGAATGTGGTCTATGTCTGAAGGTCCTCTAACACTACATAATTCGTTAGCGAAGTGTAATTCTACATTATTTTCCACGGCTAACTTAAGAATATCATATCTTCTCAAAGGATTATCAGGTAAACTGTAAATAGAACACAGTACTATGCCGTCAATGTTGTAATCTACTATGAATTTTTCAAGACTTGGCTGCCAGTCAAGGAATTCATTCTCAAATTGATAGTCGTTAATTCGAATTTCATTGTTATCACAATATTTTTCTATAATAGCACGTTGCATAGGTAGTGGGATCGGTGAAGAAAACTTAGAATTCCAGCCTGCATACGAAATCCACTTCTTATTTTTATCAACTTTACGTGTATCTTCCCTTTCTCCAACAAATCTAAAGTATCCTCCTGGTACCTTACGGTGATAATGCCCTCCTTTAGGTAAAATCCTACCATCCATAGACCATCTAGTAATATCTGTAGTGTTGTTGTAGTTACCATGTAGGTGGGCTTGTTGGAAAACTATAGCTTCCCCAGGATTTAACTCTGCAGGAAAGGAGTATTCACTACAGGTCTCCTGTAATCGGTCGCTGGACCAGTGATTAGAGTAGGTTTTTTGAGTAATATCTTTAGATTTTTTCCAATCTACCATCCACATAGTATTAGTATCGTAAGCTTTAGTAAAAGGAGTCCAGATAGTTCTTAAGCCTAGTCCGTTACCTACCCATATACCTTGGTGAAAGCTTAATTGACGACCAACTTTAGCTTGATTAGGTATTACTATTCTAATAGTAAAGTACCTTTGAATCATCCATTCGTCAAATCCTAAGTTATCTACAATCTCTCCATAGTAATCATCTACTCTATTAGCAAACTCTTCAGTACCGCAATACCTTTGGCAGTGTTTACCTAATTCTACTATTTGATCTGGTGTTAATTCCTTGTGTACTGTCTCTAGAGAGGTAATGTTTGGAAATTTCTCTCTTGCTACATTTAGCCAAAACGTAGGCCAATCGTGTTTTTCTAGGTTATAGGAATAAATCTTACAATCAGATCGTTGGTCAAGTGCTTGTAAATCCATATTATATAATATAAGAACTATTTATTAGTGATGCAACCATTAGATAAAAATACTCTATTTTCAATCTTTGAACACGGAGACGAAGAAGTCTACAAAGAAAACAATGTCGAAGGACTTCTAGATAACCCGTTTGTTCTAATTGGTATGGCCGTAAATGGAATAGAGAATCACCACATAATGGATCTAATGTACTCCAGGCAATACGGTAATAAATATAAATTTTTAAAAAAAAGTATTAAATATAAGTACTACAATAAGTTATTTGAATACCTTAAAAGAATCGATTTTAACTCGTTTGAAGATTTCGATATTGGTTCTACTTATGAGTTAGAAAAAACATACAATGGTTTAAATGTTCTGCTATATTATTTTGAAGTCTTAGAGCAATATGAAAAGTGTGCTATAATAAAAAAGGTTCAAGATATGGTTTTTGCTAAATATGAAAAAGTCTAAGTTATTTATATTAGGAGATAGTTTTGGCTACTGGCCTTATCCAAAAGATCAACATTGGTCTAACCTTATAGAAAAAGAGTACGAGGTACATAACTTTGCTCACGGAGGTTCTGCTTATGCTGAAATATGCTTTCAATCTACACATATTAAGAATTACAAAAAAGGAGATAGGTTAGTTATAGTTTTACCTGAACCTACAAGAATATCTAAATATATAAGATCATTATACGATAATAAAAAAAGTGTAAATAAGCAGGCTGAGATTAAAAGAGATGAGAAGATTGAAGAGTTTAAGATAAACCCGTCTCATTTTTTAGAAAGATTTGTTAATAACGAACCAGGTTTTAAAGATCATGTACTTTATGATTGGTTTTTTATAGTTAACTTACAAACTCATTTTCCTGTACTTGATCCTTACTATATTACTTGGAGTCCTACTGCTTTTCATTTAGGAAGAAAAGTACTTAAAAATTTTCAATATATTCCTTATGATAAATTCACTACTTTATCTCAAGAAGGTTTAAGTCCTAAAGATGTTCCTGATTACCATCCAGGAATAGAAGGTAATAAAGTATGGTATGAATATTTAAAGAGGGGTTTAAAGAAGGGTGGTGTGTACGGTGTAACATATGTCTAGATTAATAACATTTGGTTGCTCTCATACTGCAGGTGCAGGTTTAAGTGTAGAAGATACCTGGGCGTTTAAACTAGCAAAGCTACTAGATAAACAGCTATGTAACCAAGGTATAGATGGAAATAGCATAAAGGGTATATCTTGGAATATATCTACTTACGACTATCAATCAGATGATTACGTAGTAATATTGTGGACTGGTCAAAATAGGTGGACAGTTATTAAAGAAGCTCCTTATCATTTTCTTCCTACTGGTCCTATACCGTTGCGTAATTCTCTTATTCCTCTTAACGAGTCTTGGTATCGTAATTACCATTCTGAATTAGATGATAACTTTACTTCAGAATCTTTTATTAAGTACGCTGATTCTTTTCTATTCGATAGAGATATAAAAGCTTTACATATGTTTAATCATCGAATGTATCATTCTACAGGTTTATTAACCGCAAGTGAGTATAGTAGTAAGTTAAGGTTAAAGAACGACAGTTTCGATAAGTTACATTTCTATGAAGATTATAGATCGAAGCACTTCCTTCTGCCGCGAATATACTCTAAAGCATCAGATGGACTACATCTTGGAAAAAAAGCTAATGAAGAGTTCTCTACTTTAATATATAACTATGTAGTTAAACCTACTAAAAATACTATTTAGATTAGTTGGCTAACTGAGATAAAGTTCATATATTTAAGTATAATTAAAAAATAAAGGTTATGTATGATTCAGTATTAAGATTTTGGACTTGTGATTTAACAGGTGATGAGTGTGCTACTATTCTTCGTAATGGAGAAGAGATTTGTGTAACTGCTGATGAGGCTTATGAACTTCAATGTGAAATAGGATAATATGGGACTCAAAAGAATTACAGAGGAATACGCTCAGGGTTTGATAAAAGTTTCTGAAGATCTAACAGAGGCAGATGCATACTACTTTACTCTTACTCCCAGTGGTAAAGGAGATGGATGGGATGATGTTACTTACTACACTAATAGACCTAAGAAGATCCAGATACCAAAAGGTATTGCTGGCTGTCAATGGGTATACGTATTAACTAATACTTCTATGCCTGGTTTATGTAAGATAGGTTTTACTAAGAATAAACCTTCCGAAAGAGTTAAGCAGATAAATAGTGCTACCGGAGTTGCTGTTGACTTCGTAGTAGAGTGGGCTTACCCATGTTTTAATGCTCATGATGTAGAAAAGCAGATTCATAGATACCTACAGGATAATGGATTTAGAGTTAACAATAAAAAAGAGTTCTTCAATATTTCTGTTGATGAAGCTAAAGCTGTTGTTAAGCGTATAGGAGAACCATATAAAATGACAGAAGATGAAGAAGTATAAGCTTTTTTTACTTTTTGCTTTAGGTCTCCTATTTTCTTGTCAGAAAGATGACTTAGGTCCTAAATTTATATGTACTAATGGAGATTGTGATGCTGCTATTTTATTCCCTATGTTACCGGATTCAAATGGTTACTATCATGTACCTTTAGATTGGACTAGAGAATATCTTCCTTACTTCTCAGTTGATGTAAGAGCATCTCAAGTTATACCAGAATTTAGATATAATGAAGAGTCTGTTGTAAGAGCTAACTTCGATAGTGATACTTCTTGGATCATAGGAGATACGTTAGTTATGACAGTACCTATATTTAAACCGTTTTCAGGAGATTGGACTTCTACAGGTTTACTTCCTAGCGGTACAGTAGATGTTAATTTAACTCAGTTTGAAGGTATAGAAGTCAATATAGCTCAACCCTCCACTCTTTACTTTAGAAAAGTAGGTAATGCTATGCAGACAAAAAGGTTATTAGGTCCGTTTATTCCTCAAATGATAGGTGATACTATTACTATTGCTATGAAGGTTCAATGGGATGCAGGACAGTATTCTATAACTAAAGAAGACTATTTAGAAAAATTTATTGTAGAATAGTTGATTCTTTGAAAAATAATCATTATCTTAATTTATATTATAAAATATATATATAAAATTATTATTAATAATATATAAAGATATAAATATATATTAATAAATTATAAAATTAATCTAATATGTCATTAACGGCGGAAAAAATACAAACTAACTACGAAAAGCATCTTAAGATTATAGATACTTATATAGGAGACCGTAAGGACTCTCTTAAGGATATGATATCCCATATGGAGGAAACTTACGTAATGGCTCCTGCTAGTGGTAAAGCATGGCACCATAATGCCTTCGCCGGAGGGTATGTAGATCACGTTAATAGAGTCGTGGAATATGCGGTAAAGCAGTCGAGGTTATATGAAGAGATGGGTGGTTCAATAGATTACACCGAAGAAGAGCTAGTCTTTGCCGCATTGTTCCATGATTTAGGTAAGATGGGAGATGGAGATAGTCCAAACTATATGCCTCAAACAGATAAATGGAGACAGGATAAGCTATCAGAGATGTATTCCTATAATCCAGACTTACAGTTTATGTTAATACCAGATAGATCATTATTTATTCTTCAGAAGTTTGGTATTAAGTTAAGTCAGAATGAATTTTTAGGTATTAGATTACATGATGGAGTATTCGATAAAGCTAATGAGGCTTACTTCTTTAGCAATATGGAATCTTCAAGACAAAAAACATCTATCATATCAGTACTACATTCAGCAGATTTCTTAGCTTCTAAGGTTGAATATGATATGTGGAAGAGAAATGGAGGAAATTCTAAACCTAAAATACAGAAGACACATAGTACTACAGGAAAGAGAGTGAATTCATCACCAGGTCTTTCTAATATGTTAAAAAACCTATAATGAATAGTTTTTATATATTATTAATAAGTTTTATAGTAATACTGTTTGTATTTGCATATATTCTTCGTAACTTACTTATTAAAGTTGAAAAATACGAAGATGTTACAGAACAACAACAAATTTTATTAACAAAAATATACAGTACTATACTAGAGTCTAAAACTAAACTTACAGAACTCGATTCAAGAGGGGTCTTTGAATCAGACGACGAAGTTGGTTTTTTCTTTAATGGAATAAAAGAAATACAAGACACTCTAGAAGCTACTACTTCAGACCCTAATTATGCCCAGAAAGAAAAGCAAAGCTAATTACTTTACTTCAGAAACGGAAGACTACATAAAAAAGTACAACTACTCTACTGATCAAGAGTACAGAAACAGAATCTTCACAGATCACATTTACTTACCTTTTTATAAGTTAGCAGAAAACATTATACACACATTTAAGTTTTACTACACCGATGTAGAGCAAATAGAAGACTTAAAACATGAAATAGTTACAGTCTTACTAGAAGAAAAAATTATGAAGTTTGATCCTGATAATGGAGCAAAAGCATATTCTTATTTTGGTACTATTGTTAAAAGGTGGTTAATTAATTACAATAATAAAAATTATAAGAAACTTAAACAGAATACTTCGTTCTCTAATGTTGAAGATTCTACTTATAATTACACTCATGAAACAGATGAAGGTGAAATAACACTTACATCTTTTATAGATAAGTGGGTAGAAGAGATGTATAGTAATCTTGATGAGTTTTTCGCAAACGAAAAAGATATAAGTATTGCTGATGCAGTATTAACTATATTTAAAACTCGTCATGATCTCGAAATCTTTAAGAAAAAAGCTCTTTATATATACATCAGAGAAATGACCGACTGTAATACACCTAGACTAACTAGAGTAATAAGTATACTGAAGGAAGACTTTAAAGAAAAGTATATAAAGCTATATGAATTAGGTCATATAAACCGAAATCCTTTGTAAGTCTATTTATAATAAACAATTATTATGAGTTTAGATAAAGAAATATTTCAAGGGAAAACCCTATCTGACCTCTTCGGTGAAATATATGATAATTCAAAAGAGACTAAAGGCCAAGTAAAAGCACTTATAGGAGAACTTAAACCTCTTATAGAGAACATTGGCGATGCTACTCTTATCGTTCCTATGATTAAAGAATATATGGAGATAGGAGTAAAGAACGATGAAGCTTTAATTAAGTTAGCAACTATAGTTCAGAGAATAGAATCAGCACAAGCTAAAGGAGACGGAGAATTTGACTTTTCTGATTTACAGGATTTGTTAGATGAGCAAGATAGTATAGATCAACAAATTGAAGAGGTAGGAAAAGAAGAAAAAGAAGAAGATGCCGAGTAATTTTGCAGGTACTGGTTACTCCTCGTTAGGAGGAAGCTCTGCCGGAGGTGGTTCTGGAGCTAGCTCTATAGGATACGGTAGAGTAATAGATATTATTCTAGATAGCTTTCATCCTGATTATGAAAAATTCGGAAGCTCGATAGCTCTTAACGGAGTATTATATAGAGAATTAGTTGAAGCAACATCAGAAGCAGAAGAAGGTGAATTAAAATTTGCTTATGCTGGAGTCTCTGAGTTTAAAAAAGTTCCTCTTAAGAATGAAATAGTAGAACTGATTAATGCTCCTACACAAGATAGAGGTAATAATCCTGCAGCTACTAAAACCTACTGGGTAAGAACAGTTCCTTTATGGAACCATCCTAACCATAATGTATACCCAGATACCTTACAGTTTCCTGAACAGGAAGATAATCCTGATTTTGGAGAAAACTTTGAACCTAAAGAACACGTTGCTCCTATACAGACATTTCCTGGAGACGTAATTATGGAAGGTCGTCACGGAAATAGTATAAGATTAGGAGGTACTAAGTACGATAGTAATACATTTACAGATGACTCAAACAACAGCGAACCGTATATTATTATAAGTAACGGTCAAGCTGAACCCCCTAATGGTAATGATCCTATAGTAGAAGATATTAATGAAGACCCATCTTCAATTTATATAGGTACTGACCATACTTTTGAATTAACTCAAGCAAACGAAAAACGTGATGCATTTGAAGAAGCACCTGATACACCAGACGTATATAAAGGTAATCAGATAATTATAAACTCTGGAAGATTATTCTTTAATGCAAAAGAAGATAGTGCTTTTATATCAGCTACTGAAGCTATAGGATTAAATTCTAAATTTATAGGAATAGACGGGGAAGAGTATGTAGGTTTAGATGCCGATAAAATATATCTAGGTACTAATGCTTTTAAAGAAAGCGAACCAGTACTACTAGGTCAAACTACTATAGACTGGTTAGATGATTTTATATCTCAATTTGAAACCATAGTTAAAGGGATGGCCACAGCACCTCCAGCACCTCCTGCATATGTAGCAAAAATGGTAGCTACCGCTAACTCAGTACTACCTGTAATACCTCAAATTAAAAACTTACTAAAACAATTACTTTCTAAAAAAGTATACACAGAATAATGCCTTACGTAAATATACCAGAGAGCGGATTAGGAGGAATAGTATCGAAACAAATCGGTAAACTACAAGGGGACGTAGTAAGTAAAGTTCTTAAGCAATCAGGTACCATAATAAAGCAGCTACAAGAGACCGGTTGTGCTACTCCTTCTGCAATGAATAGAAACAGGAATAAGCTTAATAGTTTAAAAAACGCTATAAATGGAGTTAATGGAAAATTAAGTAAATTTAAAAGTATTCCTAAAAAACTCAAACCTCCAGTAAAAGGATTTAAATCTATATTGAAAATTATTCTTGCGATACCTATACCTCAATCTGTACCACCTGGATTCGGTATACCTGTTAATATTACTACTAAGTATGCTGATTTATTACATTTAGTGAAAGAATCAATTAAACAAGTTGAAGAAGTAATCACCTCCATTGAAGTTGCTTTAGAAACACCTGGAAATTCACTCAAATCAGTAGACAGGCTTTTGAGTAAAGCTGATATTAATATTCGTACCTGTGAAATGAAGCATTCATTAGATGAAAGTATTAGAAAGGGAGATACTGATGATGAAGAGTTAATAAGGTTAGGTTTAGCTAAAAGAGGAATTAACACCGCAACAGGAGAAGAAGAGCTAGATTACATTTTTAATGACTTAGGTCCAAGAGTCCTTTCTGATGCTAACGATAGTAACTATAGAGGTAAGTGGGTATTTGACCCTAATCAATTCTATTTTGAAAAAGACAGAGTAACTTATAAAGGAGGGGACTGGGAATGTCTCGAAGACCACCAACCTACAAAAGAAGACTACCCAGGCTCTTCTACTAATAAATGGAGAAGCCTAGCTGAAAATACTGATCAATTAATATCTAGTGATCTTGAAGGTAAATTACTAGAGGTACAAAACAGTAACCTTAATGACAAAGTAAAGGAAGATTTAAAAAATCTTCTTAACCAATTAAAAATTGCAAGTTCAACAGAAGTAACAGATATAGCATTAGGAGAAAGTGAATTTTTAGCTCCTAACGGAGAAGTATACTTCCTAGAAATTATTAGCGATATAAACTCTCCAGCAATTGCTCCTAGAAGATTTGCAGTAGCTAAAGATAAAAGAGATATTATAGTTTTTAGAGGACCTAAATCTTTCAGCTCCTCTACTACTGTATTAATCGACACTTTAAAACTAAGTATTATTAATCAACTTTCTTAACTAAACTATTTATAAACATGAAACTAGATCAACTGAGAAAAATTATTCGGGAAGAAGTAAGATCTGCTGTTAAGGAGGAGTTACAAGATGTAATGAATGAAGCAGTGAAATATGCTTCTACTCCATATGAAAAACCAGTACCTAAAGATCAACCTAAAAGATGGAGTGTACCTCCACGAGTAGGTAAATCATCATTAGATGAGATGCTACAACAAACAGCATCAGAAATGACACGTCAAGACGCAAATAATATTATGAGCTCTTCTGGAGTACAGAAACCTAATTTTGCATCTACAATGGGTAATAAAATGGTAAGAGAAAATAACGGGCCAATGCCCGGTATTGATATTAGTCAACTAGATTTTGTTTCAAAAGCTAAGTCTATATATGATGCAGCAAACAAAAAAACTCAATTTAGAACAGGACAGTAATTATGGCAATGAACGTACAAAAAATTAACCCTCTAGATTTACAACCTAGGAAGGCAATAGGAGTAAAACTTCCTTTCTCTGGAAAGGCAGTATTTAACTCTACGTTCATTTCTGCAGATGCTATTAAGACTAATTTAATAAACTTCTTCTTAACAGCTAGAGGAGAAAGGTATTTAAATCCTGATTTTGGTAACGGACTACAAGCCTTACTATTTGATCAGTTAACAGAAGATAAAATTAGAGAAATTAATAGTTTAATCAAAGAAGATTTAAAATTCTACTTTCCTAGAGTAATACCAACTGATATGTCTATCGAAGGAATACCAGATAGAAACACAGTTCAGTTCGTTTTAAAATATAAAGTAGACAGTACTAACATTGAAGATGAGTTAGTAATAAATTTTGATCAATAATGGCACAGGAAAGAGACATAAAATATATTAATAGAGAGTTTACAGATTTTAGACAGGATCTGATAGAGTTGGCAAAAAACTATTTTCCTGACTCTTATAACGACTTTTCTGCTACCTCCCCTGGTATGATGTTTATTGAAATGGCATCTTATGTTGGTGATGTACTTTCTTTTTATCAAGATACCCAATTACAAGAAACGTTTCTTCAACACGCTCAAGACCCTGCTAACCTATATACTCTTGCATATATGATGGGATACCGTCCTAGAGTAACTTCAGCAGCATCAGTAGAGCTTACTGTTACTCAGGAAGTATCTGCTACAGGGAGTAACTATATACCAGATTGGGATCAAGCTATTAGAGTAGCAGAGAGTAGTACTGTTAAATCTACTACCGCTGATAAGACAGTATTTGTTTTAGATTCAGCAGTCGACTTTAAATTTTCAAGTAGTTATGATCCTACTACAGTTACTATAGAAACTTTAAATGAAGGTGATAATACTCCTGCTACATACTTACTAAGTAAAAAAGTAAATGTAACATCAGGAGAAATAAGCTCTATAGATTTTACTATAGGTACTAGTGAAAAATTTAAAACACTAGAAATAGAAGACGACAACATTATAAGAATTTTAGACTGTACAGATAGCTCAGGTAACGAATGGTATGAAGTTCCATTTTTAGCTCAAGATACAATCTTTACTGATGAGCAGAATAACTCATCTGACAATTCTATATCTCCAAGAAGCTTAGTATTACAGAAGGTACCTAGAAGGTTTGTTTCTAGATTCACTTCGACTGGTGTTTTACAATTGCAATTCGGTTCAGGTGTAACAGAAGCAGAAGATACTGAATTCTTACCAAACCCAGAAAATATCACTCCTGGTAAAAAGAAAAACGTAGAAAGGCTAGATATAGCATATGATCCTTCTAACTTTCTATTTACTAAGTCATACGGACTGGCACCATCTAATACAACATTAACTATAAGATATTTAAAAGGAGGAGGAGTTTCATCTAACTCTCCTGCCGGAGCAATCACAGAAAAAGACGTGGTTACAACCTCTGCTACTGATGATACACAAATAACAACTTTATCATTTACAAACGTTTTACCTGCACAAGGAGGTAAAGACGGAGACACGGTAGAAGAGTTAAGACAGAACTCACTAAAGAGCTTTGCAGAACAAAAAAGAGCAGTTACTTTAAAAGACTATACAGTAAGGGCATTATCCTTACCTCCGGAGTTTGGTTCTATAGCTAAAGTATATGCTACACAAGATCCACTATTAGGAAGCAAACAATCTATATTAGATAAAAATCCTTTAGCAGTTGCACTTTTTATAGTTGCATTTGATAATGAAGGTAAACTCACAACAGCTTCCCAAAGTATAAAAGATAATTTAAAGACATATCTATCGCAATATATGATGATTACTGATGCGATAGACATAAAAGATGCTTTTGTGGTTAACATAAAAGTAAAGTTTGAAGTAGTAACTCTACCTAATAAAGCAGCTAGAGAAGTATTGACCAACTGTACTAAAAAACTACAGGAATATTTTGCTACTTCTAATATGAATATAAACACTCCTATCAATCTATCAGCTGCATATGCTGCATTAGACCAAGTTAACGGTGTTCAAACTGTTAAAAGCATAGTAGTTGAAAACAAACAAGGAGGTATTTATTCTAATTTTGCATACGATATAAAAGGAGCAACTAAAGACAATATAGTTTATCCTTCTTATGATCCATGTATATTCGAAGTAAAATACCCTAATGTAGATATTGAAGGAAGAGTAACAACATTATAAGATGATATATAGACTACATACTAAAAAAGATACTTTTCTAAGTAGTGAACCCAATGTTGCTGGATTATACAGAGTAGCAGGTACTGACCCTATATTAGAAGTTAGTCAATATCCTGATATTAATGATGTAACTAGATATAAATCTACTTTGATAGAATTCGAAACCGCAGATATTAATACTGCTCTTGCTATTGCAGGAACTAATACATACTCTGCTTCACTAAATCTTTACGTTGCAGAAGCAGCAGAACTACCAATATCTTTCAGTCTCGGTGTTACAGCAATTTCTGAATCGTGGAGATCAGGGGTTGGTATGTTTGACGATGTACCTATAAGAAACTCTGGTGCTACCTGGGTTAATAAAAATTCTAACGAAACATGGGCTACACCAGGTGCTCCTACTCATGCAGCATACTACAATAGTCAGTCTTTTATCAATACAGACGACTTTGACGTTAACATTAATGTTACTGATATAGTTACTGCAATTTCTAGCAGCACTATTAATAACGATGGATTTAAAGTTGATCTAGAAAAATCTGGTCAAGTACTTACCTCTACATCTCAATCAATATCTCTTAAGTATTACGGTGGAAAAAGTCATACTATATTTAAACCATTCTTACAGCTCGAATGGGATGATTCAAGCTTTATAACTGGTTCTAACTCAGTAATAGCTGATACCTTAGTACCTATTAAAGTACACACTAAAAACCTACAGAGCACCTATAAACAAGATGGTAAAAAGAGATTCAGGCTAACTGCTAGACCAATTTTTGAAAGCACTTCCTTTGTAACTTCTTCTATTAAGACAAATTACGCATTACCAGAAGATTCTTATTTTAGTATTAGAGACACATATACAAACGAACCTATAGTAGATTACTCTATAGGGACTAAAGTTAGTTGTGATAGTAATGGTAGTTTCTTTGACTTATATACTAATGCATTAAGAACGAATAGATTTTATTATATTGAAATAAAAACTAGTATAGATTCTAGCACATTATATTTCAGAGATGATAAATCTTTTAAGGTAATAAAGTAATGGAGAAAAATGTAAGAATAAAAAAACAGGTATTTGTAAAAAAAGACTTCGACAAAGTAGTTGATAGGTCTTTTAAATCGTTCGTTGATAGTGTTGAAGAAGAACAACTTACAGTTGAACAGTTTTTTATTCTATATGATGAATTATTTTTCGAAATACCTGTCTTAGGAGAGACAGCATCGCATCAACACCTTATTGAAAGAAGCTCAACTTTATTAGAAGTTGAACAAGATAATCAAGATATACAGCCTTTATTAGATGAAATAGCAGTACTAAGAGAACAAATATTAGAACTACAAACACAGCTAGTAGAAGCTAATACACCAGAACAATAGTGGCATACAAATATAAAATAAAAGAACTTCCAGCAACCGAACTTGCTAACTCTATCATTTCAGATAAGCAAAAATCGTTAGTATCTTCTATTGATCAAAATCAAATATTTACTTTACCGGATTCTTTTATTGAGCTAGGCATATATTCTTTTTCTAATATACAGTTAAACTATATTGATAACTATAAAAGATATAAACTTCTTCAAAACGCTCAGTCAGCAGGTAAAGCAGGAGCTACTATACTTACTATTGATCCAGTAAAAGACGCTATAGATCTTGGGTATGAGACAGGAGATGTAAGAATACTTTATACTTTTCTAGATAATTTATATTCTAACGAAAAAGAAAAAGGTCAATTTTTTGTTAATTCTATTTCCGCAGATAGAACTGAGATAAGAGGTCTTTCATTAGAATTAGAATCTAATGATATAAAAAGACTTACAGAAATAGCTCAAGGGATATTAGATAAGCCAGAAACTATTGAACCTTTAATTCTTAATTTAGGAGAAGGTAAACACCTGACTGTTATTAATATTGATACACAGCAGATAGATAAAGGGCTAAGTATCATACTAAAATTAAATCAACCTCTTCCAACTGAAGTTGATACTAATACTAAATTTACAGTTAATAGTATAGTATCAAGTCAACTACTATATGAAGTAGAGTCTGAGTTAGAAGTAGATGAAATAAAGATACCTAATCTTAGAGGACCAAATTTTAGTGTAGAAGCTATAAACGAGAATAATCAACCTACTGAGTTTCTTAACTACAATGAACTTTTTAGCTTTCCGGTCACTAGCTCATACTATGAGTTATTCTCTCTCTTTAATGAGAAGAGTGCTCAAATAGCTATTAATCATGATGAGTATTCTGACTTTATTCACTTCAGTTCAGCAGAAGAAAGGCTAAGGAACTTTAAATATAAACTAGATTTAATACATAGTTATACTTCAAGTATAGCTACTATAGAGCAGTCTAGAATTGCTGGCTCTGGTTCCTATACTACAGAAATAACAGGAAGTAAGACATACTTTGAAAATCTTATATCAGGTATAGTAGATAATTTTGATCATTATGACCGATTTTTATTTTTTGGTAGCGGTTCAAAATCATGGCCTAAGAGTAACAGTATAAAGCCTTATTTAAACTATCCCTCATCACATACATCAGGATCTAGTTTTTTTAATACTCAACTTATTAGTGCCTCTAACTACGATGTTACTAACTTTGATTTATTAACAAACACTATACCTAACTTTATAAGAGAAGATAGAGACAACATACCTTATCAAATGTTCATTCATATGATTGGACAACATTTTGATAATTTATGGATATATATGAAAGCAGTATCAGATAAATACAATACTGATCATAGACTTAATTTTGGTGTGTCTAAAGATATAGTTCGTGAAGCTATACAAAGTTTTGGTATTAATCTATATAACTCAAATCAAAATACCGATAATTTATTTTCACAATTTGTAGGAGAGGCTATTAGCACTGGCAGTAATAGTTTGATCACTACTATGTCTATAGCAACTTCTGCTAGTTTCAATAGTGGGTCTACACACCTACAACATTTACAGCCAACATCAAAAGATAATTACCAGAAAGAAATATATAAAAGGATTTATCATAACCTTCCTCATCTAGTTAAAACTAAAGGGACAGAAAGAGGTTTAAGAGCTTTAATAAATTGTTTTGGTATACCTAAGGATATATTAGAAATAAAAACTTTTGGAGGTCAAGGTTTAACAGATATAAATTTCTATGGACCTGAATTCCATACTACTTCTAGTAATTTAGATAAAATAAGATTAGATAACACCGGTAGCTTATTATCAGGTAGTACACTATCCAGATACAATAGTATCTTCAAAGAAGAGAAAAAATACACAGATGACCAACATTTTATTGAAGTTGGGTTTGATTTAAGTAATGCTGCTAATAGCTATATTGATACTCAAATATCAGGGAGTAACTTTGATATGGATCAGTATATAGGAGATCCTAGGAGTAGATACGATACTAAGTACGAACCTTTAACTGAGTTTGGTAGAGGTATTTTAAATAGAGATACTGCTTGGAATTTTATTACTTATACTTGGGATAATTACCCTGTTAATTGGAACGAAAATATTGAGTTCTTTAGAACTCCTAATGCATTTATAAGACTACTGAACTATTTTGATAGTGCTATATTTAGAATTATAAAAGATTTTGTACCTGCTAGAACTAAAGCAGCTACAGGGCTAATAGTAAAGTCTCATAAGTTAGCACGTAGTAAAATAAAACAGGTAGAAGCTACCCCAGAAAATATAATACATACCGGATCTAAATCTATTGCATCTATAACTGGTAGTCAAGGAGGATCATATGATGAATCAGGTAGCTTTGGGTATACAACAAATTACAATGCTCATCTAACTACTCCTATAGGTCCTATAAGCAGAAACGTTACAGATGAAGCTCCAATGTATAATGGAGAGTTTAGCGGATCATTACTTATATCTACTGACGGTGAGGTAGGTAAACTTAATCCTTTTGTTCAGTCTAATCAACCGAATTTAGTATTCAATATTACACTATTTAACGAGACATTACCTCCACCACCAGCTTGTATATTAATATTATCAGCAAGTTTTATCGGAGAAGCTTTTGAAGTAGGAATCGTAACAGGTACAGATACAACAGCTCAGATTACTTATCCAACACCTTCCGCTACTATTACAGGAAGCTTAGACTACGGTCATAATTTTGATGACTTTGAATTCTTTACTATAGAAGCTACAGATACTTATCCTGGAGGTACGTTCCAAGGATGGTTTACTAATGCAGCAGGTACAGGAAGCGCAGTATCAACATCTAACCCGCTTACTATTTATAACTATACAGAATCAGATCTTGGTAACAAGTTTTACGCTTATTACAGTTAATTATGACAGTAGAAGAATTCATAGAATCAAATCCTAACCTTTACGGTAATAATAATGTAAACTTATTTTACAGTAGTAGTGTATCAGCTAGTATTCCTCAAGCTCCTTTTACTATAAAAGGTATATCAGTTCAATCTAATACAGGTAATGGAATAGATATTGACTCAGCACTAAAAGGAGTAGAAACTTTTAGATTTGATTTTTCAGGTACTCAACTTGAAGCTCCTGTGAACGGTAGAATAAAACGAGCTGGGTATATCTACTTTTCTCTTTTACCTACTGTTACTAATACTCTACCTACAGATGTTGACGTAGTAGGTAATACTATAGAAAGAGATTCTGAATTTATTTTCATTCCATACATACAAACTAACTTTAATAACAACGATTATAATCCTTTGATGAATAACTCAGAAGGATCAAAAACAAACGTTGTCGCTCAAGTAGTTGATAGAACAACTGACGCTATTGTTCCTACTAACCTAGATGCAATACTATCAGGAAATGCAGAAGCAGCTGAAATACAAAACTGTAGTTATACTAAAAGAGCAGTAATAAGTAGCAGGTACTTAGGTAGTAAAACTTCTGCTGCTGGACCAGTATATTCATTAAATAAAGATAATCAAACTACCTTTGTTATCAATAACACAGTAAGTGGTAGTGCACCAGCAACTCCTTTTAAGTTTTTTGAAGGTAGTCAACACACAGCTGATGCAAGTACTTCTACAGTTAAAGCTATCTCTACATCTGATAGAGATATATTAGAAGTATACTTTGATTCTGTTATATCAGGTTCACACCCCAATAAAACATACCCTTCCTTTCCGACTGTTGGGAATTATCTTTTTCAAGAAGTAAACAATCAGTTTCAAAGATTACCGGGTAAGAAAGTATTTTCAATAGATAAAAACGAAGTTTACACTACAGATGATTTTGGACAAGTCACTCTAGTTGAATAGAATAGTTAATTAACATATATTTATATAAAACAATAAACACAAAATGGGATATTTAGATAATTCGATCGTGACGGTGGATGCGATCCTAACAAAAAAAGGAAGAGAGCTGTTAGCTAGAGGGGACGGTTCTTTTAAGATTACTCAATTTGCACTAGCAGATGACGAGATCGACTACACCTTATACAATCCATCACATCCCTCAGGTTCTGCTTTGTACGGAGAAGCTATCGAAAACATGCCGTTATTAGAAGCCTTTCCAGACGAAACACAAATTATGAAATATAAACTTACTACACTTCCTAGAGGTACTTCTAAATTACCTGTACTAGACTTAGGTGTAACATCTGTAAGTTTAAAACAAGGAGCTTCTGTAGCTATTACCCCTCAAACACTTAACTACTTAGGAGCAACAACAATTTTTGAAACAGAAGGATACACAGCTACTATTGCTGATGTAAGGACATTAAATTCATTTAACGGTGTTGGTATTAATACCGATGAAGCTGAAAGACTAAATACTGGAACAACAATAGGTACTAACGTATCTAAGACGGTAATAGGAACTTCTATTAACCTTGTAGCTACATCAGTAAATACTTTATTTGGGACTAGAACAAGCTTACAGACAACTTTAACAGTTATTGGTAGGGGCTCTGGTGCTAGATTAACAATACCTGTAACTATTTCTAAAACTAACTAATTATGTCATACAAAAGATTTGATACAGAAGACGTTGTAGTTAGTGCTGAAGCAGTAACTGCACCATTATGGACAGGGGATATCACCACTTTAAGTAGCTTCTTTACTTCTTCTACACAAGTAGGAGGAGCATCAGCTGACTACTACTATGATATCTATCAAACAGGTTCAACACTAGAAGACGCTAGAGTACAGTTTTCTATAGCTTACGCTGATAAACAAGGTTCTGGTTCAATACTATTTAATGCTTCAATAGCTGGAAAGTCTCCAGCATCTACAGTGTACGGTCAATACCGTAACCTAGTATTAGGAGATGAAGATACTGATTTTACTTTTGGAGCTGATAACTCAGAATATTTTTATGTGTTAGCTATCGATAGAGCAAGATATAAAGAAAAATTACTTCCTGGTACTTTAGAATTAGTACTTGAAAAGTCAGGATCAGGAGAAAGAATTTCTATTACAGATAATAGTAAACAAGTCTCTTCTATTTCTTTTAGCGACGCAGGTAGGGTATATGAATTAGTTTCTGGGTCATTAGGTACTGTTGACACTTCAGTCAACGAAAATGGGTATACTAATGGATCTGGTTCGTACGGTAAAATTTTACCTGATGTAGGTATTATTTTATTAAACGGTAAAGCATTAGACGCAGCTTCTTCAGCTGGTGGATTAGGATTAGGTACAAACAGAGCATCTAATGATAACTCTCCTAATAATTTAGCTCAACTATATGATGTACTAGCATTTAGCGGTAGCTTTAGAATTCAATCTGAAGAAACTATCACTTCTAACTTTGTATTTGTAAGAGCTAGAAATAGTGAATTTAATTACTCTACTAACCCTTCTCTTATAACTGGTTCAGGAGAACTACGTCATAATGTTATGATCGATACTCCTCAATCATATATTACAGCAGTAGGACTATATAATGATAATAATGACTTGCTTGCAGTAGCTAAACTTTCTAGACCTTTATTGAAAGATTTTACAAAAGAAACTTTAGTTCGTATCAAGTTAGATTACTAATGAATGAGCGCATTCAAACAATTAACCCAGCAAGATGTATATGTATCTGACTATGTAGCTACTAAAGCATGGTCAGCATCTGGTAGTGTAGTTAATGAATATAAAATTGAAGTACTAAGAGGGTTTTCTGGTTCTACACCTGGGTACCCATTTCCAGGAGATCTAAGGAAAAACAGATATCAAACCTCAGTCTACGATAGCGTTCATCATTTATATTTAGCAGATAGTCTAGAAGACGGTACATACTCAGGTTCAAGAGATTTATCTCTTTCTACTACTCTAACATTAACTGAAAG
>Ga0228633_1000144_pt1 | contig 18831 bp, 19 predicted proteins | sample 41DmetaG_FD_182703 | JGI IMG/M metagenome (GOLD analysis project Ga0228633, IMG submission 182703) | Seawater microbial communities from Monterey Bay, California, United States - 41D | ecosystem: Environmental > Aquatic > Marine > Coastal | place: USA: California | collected 2016-11-13
CAATAGGATATTGCCCGATAGGTCAAATAAACTCTGTTAACGGTATAGATATATCAGATTATGAAGCATGTCAAAAAGTATTAGAAGAGTATGATGATTTTTACGCTATAGAATATAAAGGACTTAGAAATGAGTACGATTATAGAGCAGACGATAGTACTTACCTTGCTAAAATAGAAGGTGTGATGGATACTTGGGAAGTAAACGATGATTTAAAAGAATTTGCATAATGAGTAAAGACAATTTCTGTATAGCACCTTGGCTGCATACTCACGTATGGCCTGATGGCTCAGTATTCCCTTGTTGTACTTGGGATAATACTAAGGGTAAAATGGGTTCTATGAAAGAAGATAGTCTTGAAAATATATGGAATAGTCATCAGTACAAAGATTTACGTAAACAGTTTATTAATAATGAACAGCCCGAAGGTTGTTCAAGGTGTTTTAAGTTAGAAGAACAAGACATAAAAGGTTCATACAGATTTCATCTTAACGATACATATAAAAAGCATTTTTCTGATGTAGATAAGACTCTACCAGATGGTACTTTAAACGATATGAATCTTAGAATGTGGGATTTTAGACTTTCTAATTACTGTAATTTTAAATGTAGAAGTTGTGGACATTCACTAAGTTCTTCCTGGTTTGAAGATGCTAAGGCAATTGGTAACGTTCAAGGAGATAAAGCATTGATAAGTATAAATGATAATGTTGACTTTTTAAAGTTACTTGAACCTCATTTTGACTGTGTAGAAGAAATCTACTTTGCCGGAGGTGAACCTTTAATGATGGAAGATCATTATATTATCTTAGAAGAACTTATCAAGAGAGGTAGAACAGACGTTACATTAAGATACTCTACTAACTTCAGCATACTTAAATTTAAAAAATGGAAGATTATTGAGTTATGGGAAAATTTCAATAATATTGATTTGTTTATTAGTGTAGATGGATTTGGTGATATAGGTGAGTATGTAAGAAAAGGATTTAATAGTGAAAAGTTTGTTAGTAATGTAACTACAATAATGGAAAGTAAAGTAAAAATCAAGACATTAATCTATATGATTACTTTTGGTACTCTTAATTTTTTACATCTACCAGAAATGATGAAAGCTTTTGTTGAGTTTGGTCTTATTCCTAAAAAAGATAGAGTACTTAAAAATGGCGCTCCAGTAAAAGTTGACGTAGGTCCAATATACATGCCTGACCATTATAACTGCGTACATCTACCAGATAGGTATAAAAATAAGTTCTTAAATTTTATGGAAAACTTTCAACAAGATATTATTAAGTTAGGAGGTAGCGAAGACACAGCATCATACTTACATAATGCTTTAATGAAAGCCCATGAATTTAGTACTAACGGAGAAAGACAAAAGAATTCTATACATAAATTATCTAAAATAACTAAAATACTCGATACTAGAAGAGTTGAAAAATTCGAAGATACACTTTGGTATTTTGACTCAGTAGAGGACCTATATTTAGACTAATGGAAATAAATAACAAACCAGCATATAAGTTTTATCCTGCTTTTGAAGTTAGCGTTGAAGAACCTGACTTTGATAGAGAGTTATTATCTGATGATAAAAACTGGATTCAGAATAAAACTAAAGATGATGATATTCATTACTTTGACAATAAGAGAAAATTACTCGAACCTCAAACTGCTGATTATAGAATATGGCAATGGGTAAATAAAGTAGTAGATAAAGAAGTAATTTATAAAGCTATTGCTAAAGTATGGGAAGAAAGTTTTGATATTTTTTATAAACCTTGGCCGTATAGAACCAATCACTTTAAATCTCCAGAAGAATTTATAAGATACTGGGTAATGCCTATGAAGTCCGTTTATAAAGACGCACCTGGGTATAGTATGCACCCACATTTTGATAATAGAGCTATATTTGGTAACATATTCATTAATATGGTAGACAATGACTGTAGTACTACATTTTATGAACATGGAAAACCTTCTTGGTATGGACCTACTAAGAAAGGATCAGGTATATTCTTCTTAAATGATGAAAATTTATTTCATACTATTAATCATGAAGGAGTTCAAGATAGGTACATTTTAGTAGTACCGTTAACTCTTAAAAAAATGTTTGAACTTTGTCAATGAGAAATTTATTTATATTTGGTGATTCTTTTTTAGCTCCTTATACACCTAACGAATTAGCTAGGTTTAATTGGAAAAGAGAGTATGTAAGTGCAGAAGATGGAGACAAAGTTAGAAACACAGTAAAGGATTTAAATTACTGGTTAAAAGAATATAGAGAGAGAAATTCTTATAGACTTATCAACACAGCTGTCTCTGGAACTAATAATGATTATATTTTTGAACAGTTTCATAGATTTAGCAGATACTTCAATTACGGAGATTACGTAGTTTTATTAGTTACTAAACTAGGTCGTACTAGACTCATAAATAGATTTTATAATACGGATAAAAGAATGAGAAAACAAGACAAATACTTAAATGTAGTATTTCCTCTTGATGACAATGCAAATGCTGCTATTAAACAGCAGACATATTTTACTCCTGATGAAATAGAAAAGTTAGCTTTAGAATCATCTTCTCGTCAACACGAACTTAAAATACAAAGATATTTAAGAGGTATACAGAATTTATGTTTTATATCTAAAGTTAACCTATTAACTATTACTATAGATGAGAAAATGAGAGGACTAGTAAATGAACCCGACTTCTTTCAAGACATACCCAGAATTCAGGAAAAGTTTTCTTATATTGATGATAGACATCCTACTTATGAAGGTAATCATTTAATTGCTTCTAGGATATTAAAGTATTTCAACATTAAAAATAAATTATAATGCCAAAACAAGTACCTATAAAACAGGAATATATAGAAGAATTAAATAATCTAGAAAAAGCTAAAAAGAATTTAGTAGATGAACTAGGTAAAATAGGTTTACAGGAGCTACTTATAGAAAAGAGACGAGATAAAGCTGAATCTTACTTAGATCAAATCAATAATGAAGAAGCTAGATTAAGTAAAGCTCTTGAAGAAGAATACGGTCAAGGAACTTTAGATTTAAATAATAAAGTTTTTATTCCCAAAGAATAATTTTTTGCAAAGATTTTGTCTATTTATTAAAGAGGACATACTCTAAACAGGTGTCACGGTTTAGAATATTAGACGATATTTATAAAAGTACTCAATAATATAACATAAGTAAAATGGCAGAAACTTTATTATCCCCAGGTGTACTAGCACGAGAAAACGATAATTCTTTTATCGCACCTGCACCTTTAGAAGCCGGAGCGGCAATACTTGGTCCAACTGTAAAAGGACCAGTAGAAGAGCCTATTCTAGTGACTTCTTACGGTGAATACCAAAACGTGTTCGGTACAACATTCACATCAGGGTCAACTAAACAGGAATTTTTAACATCATTAGCAGTTAAGTCATACTTCAACAACGGAGGAAACACCGTTCTTGTAACTAGAATCGTAACAGGTTCATTTACTGCTGCTGATAATACAGACGTAGCCGCAGCTGATGCAGGAGCAGTACCATTTACTCTACAATCTTTAGGTAAAGGTTCAATCTTTAATAACGCTACAGGTTCTGGAGATACAGGTTTAGAAAACTCCGACGGATCGTTACAATCAGGTTCACAAGATAACTTTAGATATGAAGTAACGAACGTAAACAATTCAACAGGAACATTTTCTCTTCTTATTCGTAGAGGAGATGATAACAGTAAAAATAAAATCGTTCTTGAAACATGGAATGATTTATCTTTAGATCCTGAATCACCTAACTATATTGAATCAGTAATTGGTAACCAATCTAAGACTTTAGATACTGCCGAGTCTACTTACTATATTAAGACAACTGGTGAATATACTAATAAATCTAGATTCGTAAGAGTTGCTTCAGTAGGAAGACAGACTTTAACTTATTTAGCTAACGATGGATTAACTGTTAAAAACGATGGTTCTGGTAATTCATACTCTGGATCACTTCCAACTGCACAGTCTGGTTCATTCTATAATGCTAACGGATCTAATGTAATAGGAACTGCAGGCAGAGATAACTATTTCGAAAATATTAATTCAACTGATACTCAAGGTCTAACAGGAGCTTGTTACGATAATGTAATTTCTTTACTAGGAAATGCAGACGAGTACGTATTTAACATCGTATCAGCACCAGGTCTATTTAAAGCTGACCACAGTACTCAAGTTGATAGCATAATCTCTTTAGCAGAGTCTAGAGGAGATACTATTGCAGTAGTAGATCTAGATGGATACGGTACTACAATTGCTACAGCTACTGAAAAAGCAGCAACACTTAATAGTTCTTATGCTGCTACTTACTGGCCTTGGCTACAAACTTTATCTTCAACAGGTAAAAATGTTTGGATCCCAGCATCAGTAGTTATTCCAGGTATATATGCATTCACAGATGGAGCAGCTGCACCATGGTTTGCACCTGCTGGTTTAACTAGAGGTGGTATTTCTGACGTTATTCAAGCAGAAAGAAAACTTACTAGAACTAACAGAGATACATTATACAATGCTAACATTAACCCAATTGCTACATTCCCAGGAAGCGGAATATCAGTATTCGGTCAAAAGACATTGCAAAAGAAAAAATCTGCTCTTGATAGAGTAAACGTTCGTAGATTATTAATTGATCTTAAGAAATTCTTAGGTGATACAGCTAAAACATTAGTGTTTGAACAAAATACTAACGCTACTAGAAATAATTTCTTAGCTACTGTAAATCCATTCTTAGAATCAGTAGTACAAAGACAGGGACTTTATGCTTACAGAGTAGTAATGGATGACACTAATAACACAGCTGACGTAATTGATAGAAATCAGCTTATTGGTCAAGTATTCATTCAACCAGCGAAAACAGTAGAATTTGTAGTACTCGACTTTACTATCGAGCCAACAGGAGCTACTTTTACAGCATAATTTAAATTTAAGATATTTATAATAAAGAAATAAAATGGCAGTATTAGATCCAAACGAAATAATGTTTAGAGCCTTTGAACCAAAGGTACAGAATAGATTTATCATGTATATTGATGCTATTCCATCCTTCATGATCAAAAACGTCACGGCTCCAAACTTCACAGACGAAGAAGTCAAATTAGACCACATGAACACTTATCGTAAGATAAGAGGAAAAAGAGAGTGGGGTAATATGGATATGACTTTATATGATCCAATCACACCATCTGGTGCACAAGCAGTAATGGATTGGGCAAGATTATCCTACGAATCAGTAACAGGTAGAGCTGGATACTCAGATTTCTACAAAAAAGACTTAACTCTTAATGTATTAGGTCCTGTAGGGGACGTAGTAAGTGAGTGGGTTGTTAAAGGAGCCTTTATAGTCGATATGGCACAAGGTTCATTTGATTGGGCTACTTCTGACGTTGCAGAGCTTCAAATCACAGTAGCAATGGATTATTGCGTACTTAATTACTAATACCGCTATACTACATATTCTAAATCTAACCCGGCCTCGCCGGGTTTTTTTTTGTTTAAAGGGTTGGTAGTATAATTTTTATTTCATATATTTATATAAGAACTAGTTTTAACAAATAAAGTATATGGAAAAAGAAAATAAATTCCCTAGCGAACTTGTAGAATTACCTTCTGGAGGAAAACTTTATCCAAAGGAATCCCCTCTATCTTCTGGTAAGATTGAGATGAAATACATGTCAGCTAAAGAGGAAGACATTTTAACTAATCAAAACTACATCGATAAAGGAGTAGTTATTGATAAACTCCTACAAGCTCTTATTGTAGATAAGGAAATAAAATACAGTGAAATTTTAGTAGGAGATAAAAATGCTATGCTTGTAGCAGCTAGAATCTTAGGATATGGTAAAGATTATGAATTTTCATACCTAGGAGAAAAGCAAACAATTGACTTATCATTGCTTGATACTAAAAAGACAGATTTACCAGAAGGTAAAAATGAATTCTCTTTTGATTTACCAGCTTCTGGTAGAAATATTACATTCAAGCTATTAACTCATGGAGATGAGACTAAAATCGATCAAGAACTTAAAGGATTAAAGAAAATTAACAAGGATAATATTCCTGAGCTCACTACTAGATTAAAATATATGATCTTATCAGTAGACGGTAACGAAGATAGAAAGACCGTAAGAGACTTTGTAGATAAGGAATTATTATCATTAGATAGTAGGGCAATAAGAAAAGAGATTAATAGAATTCAACCAGATATTGATCTTACCTTTTATCCAGAAGGAGTTGAGGAGGGGGTTAGTATCCCAATAGGGGTTAACTTTCTTTACCCTGACGCCCGAATATAGAGCAGCTCTATTTACTCAAATACATGAAATAGTATTCCACGGTAAAGGTGGGTACGATTATGATACAGTTTACAGTATGCCTATATGGCTACGAAGATTTACTTTCCAGAAAATGAATGAATTTTATGAGGAGGAATCTAAGGCAGCTAAAAAGGCAGGAGGTAAGTCTAAGTCAATGCCGAAAGGTCCAAATATTAGAAAACCTTCTTATACAACAAAGGCTCGCAAATAGGCGGGCCTTAACTATTTATATGAAAGACTTTCCGTGAACGAGGAACTTAAAAAACTTATTAACCAGTTAAAAGCACTCAAAGTACCTGCAGCACAGGTAGAGGCTATGGCTAAATCTGTACGTAATGCTAAAGAAGGTACAGATGAACATAATGCTGCTCTAGAAAATATGAGAGCTAGAGTTATGGCTGTAAAAGAAGCAGCTGAATTCGCTGGTGAATCATTCAGAGATCTTACTAAAATTTTAATTCAAAATAATGATGAATTAGACGGTAAGGCTGACTTTCTTAAAAAAGCTTTAAAAGGAGCTAAAGCTGTTGCTGATGTTTCTCGTCAAATGATGTTCGATGAGGAAGAAATAACTGAATATACTGAAAAGCAACTTGCAGCTAAAATAAAAAAAGCTAAACAAGGTAAAGAAGAAATGGGCTTAAATGCCCAAGCTTTAATAGATGCTAAAGGAATACAAACTTTAGATAAAAATGGTAATGAATTACAAGGAGCAGCTTTAACACAAAAATTAAAAAGCCTAGTAATATCTGGAAAGATTACTGCCGAAGAAGCAAGCTTAGTAGCTCAGTATAAAGATGGTTTTAAAGCTTATCAAGGAGTAATAGATAGATCAGAAGAATACTTAGATACTCAAAAACACGTAAACGAAACATTAGGAGTTACCGGAGGACTTATAAAAGGTCTTGGTAATATGTTTTCTAAGATCGGTATAGAAGGTACAGCACTTCAACATGGTATAGATGATGCTAATTCTGCCATGAAAAAAGCTGCCAAGGATGGTGCAGGAAAACTTAAAACTGCTTTAGTTGGTGCAGGTCATGTACTAGGAGGTGTAGTTAGACAGCTTAATGATCCTGTATTTATTGCTGGATTTTTAGGTAAAATAGCCTTTGGAGCAGCTGATCATATAAATGAAATAGAAAGATCGTTAAGTTTATCTGTTGATTCGGCTACCGGTGTAGTAGCAGAGCTAGAAGAAATGGCTCTTAAATCTGGAGATGCTTTTATTACTACTGCTAAATTAACTCATGCTGTAGCTGCTCTTTCAGATGAAATGGGTATTTTTGCTACTACTGCTGACCCATCTAATTTAGAAGGATTTGTACATTTAACTGAAAATTTAGGGTATGCTACTAAAGAAGCAGCCAGTCTTATAGGTACTTTAGAGCTCCATGGTCAGACTATGGAAAGCTTTAACCAAGGAGTAGAAGATTCTGTAAATAACTTTAATAAAGCTACACATTCTAACGTTACTTTAAAACAAGTAATGGATGATGTAGTTAATGCATCTACAGCACTAAAGGTAACATTAGGAGATACACCTAATGGATTAGCAGAAGCAGCAACAGCAGCAAGAGGTTTAGGTGTTAGTTTATCTCAAGTAGAAAAAATTGCAGATACTCTATTAGATTTTAACTCATCTATAGAATCAGAAATGGAAGCCCAGCTTATGACCGGTAAGTCATTGAATTTAGCTAAAGCTAGAGAAGCTGCCTTAATGGGTGATATGAAAACTGTAGCTACTGAAATAGGTAATCAAGAAGCTGTAAGAGAAGCATTCGCAAGTAAGAACGTATTAGCACAAAATGCAGTAGCTAAATCTTTAGGTATGTCTAGAGAAGAATTAGCTGGAATGTATAAACAACAGCAGTTAACTAGTTTAGGTGCTGATAAATTTAAAGCGATTTACGGTGAACAGTCTTTAGCAGCAACAAAAGCAAGAAAAGCTTCAGAAGAATTTGCTGAAACATTCAATAAACTAAAGGATGCAGCAACTATGGCATTCTTACCATTAGGTCAAGTTTTACTTAAAATAACTGATGGTATTCAATATCTAGTAGCCTTACCAGGATTTGGTAAATTTATTAAAGGTTTTTCTCTGGTAGCAGTCTCAGGACTTCTGCTTGGTAAAACAGTTTTAAGTATATCGGGTGGTATAAAATCTATTAGTAAAGGATTTTCTGAACTAAGAAGTATAGGTAAAAGCGCAATGGGCTTTTTCAGTAAGATGTTCGGAGCAGCATCTACAGCAGCTGAATCAACAGCAAGTGTAGTATCTAATACAGCATCTCAAGCAAGTCAAGGTGTTAGTGAAATGAAAGAACCTAAAACTTCTGGTTCTAAAGTAAAAGAGTTTTTAACTAATTTAGCTGCCGGCCTTAAAGAAATGGCCAGTATGAAAGTATTAGGAGGAGCATTAAACCTCATTCCTGCATCATTAGGATTCATAGCATTTATTCCTGGTATGATAGGAGCAAAATTAATGGAAAAACTTGATGGAGCTAAACTTCAAGAGAGTTTATATGGTCTAGCAATGGGTCTAGAAGAAATGGGTAAAGGTAAAGTAGCTTTAGGAGCAGGAGCTTTACTATTATCAGCTATTGGATTTACAGCTATGATACCAGCCACAGCAGGAATGGCATTATTTAACTTAGTTGCTCCTATGACTAATAAATTATTACCTAAATTTGGTCAGGCATTAGCATCATTTGGATCTTTAATGATGACCGGTGTAGGGGCTATAGGACTTATAGCTTTAGGAGCTGCAGCAATTGCTTTAGGATATGCTTTAGGACTAGCAGGACCAGCTATCGAATCAGCAGGAACCGCAATAGCTTCTATTCTTGGAGGCTTAACACCTATTATAAAGATTATTGGTGATACAATAATAGGAGTATTCGAAGGTATACCCGCAATCATTACAGCTGTAGCAGATGGATTTGTTAATATGTTTAGTGCTATAAGTATGGATAATATTATACCTATACTAGCATTAGGTCCAGCATTATTAGGAGCTTCAATTGGTATAGCAGCATTTGCTGCTGCTTTAACAGGAGGTAGTATACTTTCAGGAGTTAGTAGTTTAATGGGCGGAGGTATAATGAGTGACTTGGAGGCACTAGCAGCAATGAGTCAACCGTTAGCTACTGTAGGAGTTTCATTAACTGCCATAGCTTCAGGTATAGCTGCATTATCATCAGCTTTAGCTACATTAGAATTAGAAAAAATAGATGAATTAAAAGACTTAGTAATGACTACAGCATTTGCTGCACCAATGGTAGCTGCTTCAGGTGCTATTACTGAACTCTTAGGTGGAATAACAGGCGGCGGAGGAGGAGAAGACTCTAACAAAGCGTTGTTAGCCGAAATAAAAGCATTGAGAGCTGCTGTAGAAGCAGGAGGAGATGTATACATTGACGGCAATAAAGCAGGTAGAGCGATTAATATTGCTACTTATAAATCTGCATAATATTTATAATAAATTAAAACAACTAAAAATTTAAATTATGGCTTACACTAATTTAGGACTTAAAGACATTTTTAACGGACCAAACAAAAGTCCATTATCAACTCATGGTCAAAACGGATTTTACAGAGATTCAGCTCCTGGAACTAAGTATCCAAGAAAAGATGCATTTGCTTATGTAAACCCAGAAACTGGTAAATCAGAAACTCGTATCCCGCCTTTAAAGTAATTAATGGGACTTTTAGAGTTAAAGACTAATCTTAAGTCCTTGAGATATCAGGGACCAGAAAAACCGCTTATAACAAAGGATATAAATGATCCTCCAAAGACGGACAGTTTTTCTATGCAAATTAATCATCGATTAGATGATGTTGTAAGATTAGGTAAACTTTTAACTAAAAAACAAGGATTAAAATTTATAGGTAATCAAGCTTTATTAAACTTAACTAATGTCAAACAAGATATTGAGAAAGTTAAAACTAAAGTTAGTAAAGCTAAAAAAGATCCTAACAGTTTAAAAACTGTAGCTGGAATTGTAGCCCAAGCAGCGCTAGATAAACTTAAAGATACTGCTATTAACACAGTACTAGCAACAGCTTCTATCTTAGCTCAGGCTCCTGCAAACGGTACTGGATTACATATACCTAGAGGATTAAAACCTAACGCGTACTTAAAATCTGGTCCTGCTTATGGTATAGCTACCCTTAAAGGTAGTGATGGATCTATTATACCGAATACTATAGCTAGTAAAGACCTAGATGATAATAATCTTCAAGGAGGAGAGTTTAAAATAGCCGAGGAGAAGCTAGTAACTATTGCTTCAGATGCTCTTAATAAAGTAGCTGAAGGAGATGAATACCTTAAAGGTAAAGGTCCTTTATCAGTACAACAAAGACAAGTTCAAGCTACATCGGGTGAACTTCAAGTCGCATTAGATAATACAGGAGATACAGGATACAATGATCAAGAAATTGTAGAGGATAAAAAATCAGAGCAATATAAAGAAACTTATAGAATATTTTCTAAACCTAGAAAAAATGCAGATAAAGCTATAGCTTACGTACATCCTTTAGAAAATAATAAAAACCTTCAAAACTTTAATCCTGATGGAGGAGATGATTATGATAATATAAGGTATGCTAAAAAATCTAGTCCCTTTGGTGATCCTTCTAACTCTAAACCTAAAGAATATAGAGATGAAATTATTAGTAGTTTAGGCCTAGAAGATAAACCAGATTCAGTTCAAGCATTAGGAGAAAAGACACAAACTATTTTAGGTACTGAAGAACAAGATATTATTCCTTTTGAATTTAATACATATTATCCTGGCGATACTAATGGAAAGTTCATATATTTTAGAGCATTCCTTGATTCGTTAAATGATAATTTTTCAGGAGAATGGAATGAAACAGATTATGTAGGTAGAGGAGATGGATTTTATTCGTATAATGGATTTAGTAGAGATATATCTTTTGGATTTAAAATTGCAGCATTTTCAAAAAGCGATTTAGTCCCTTTGTATGATAAACTTAACTTGTTAGTAGGGTCTACAGCACCAACATACTCTACTAATGGAGAATTTATGAAAGGTACATTAACTAAAATAACAATAGGTGACTATGTAGTAGGATTAAGTGGATTTATAGAGTCAATTGGTTTAACTTGGAATACAAACTATCCATGGGAGCTAGGAGTAGATGATGAAACAGCACTCAAAGTGCCTCATATATTAGATGCTTCTATTACATTTAAACCTATTCACGATTTTGCACCTCAAGCTACTTCAACATTTATAGCCAACGTATAATGCCAGATAGATATAAAAATATTGAACCTTCTAAAGCACCTTCTGGAAAACGTTTCAGACGTAATGCTGTATATCCTGATATCAAATTAGATGAAAACGATACTTACATCATAGCGACAGGATCAGACAGGTATGATACATTAGCAAAAGAGTTTTATGGTGATAGTTCATTATGGTGGATTATTGCATCAGCTAATAATTTAAAAAAAGACGGGTTGATACCAACAGCAGGTGCACAACTAAGAATACCTGCTAACGGTCAAGATATTAAAGCAGACTTTTATGAGTTCAACCAAAAAAGATAAAAAGTGGCTAAGTTATTTACATCTATTCCTAAAACAGTTGAAAAACAACTAATAGCTCGACAGGAAGCTTATTCTGCTGTTGAAAGAACTAAGGACCTTAAATTATATCAAAATTCAAATACCGGTTGGGTAAGATTAAGATCTGGAGTAAATATTCTAGATAATGCCTCAGCAAAAGAGTATTTTAAAAATGGAGGAGCTCCACCATCAGGAGATTCTACTTTAGCTCGTTCTATGGTTCTCTCTAGTGGAACTTTAAATTATAATGAAAATCCTAACAGAGGTTCAGCATTTCCAAGAGGAGGAGTTCAGTTTGGAGAAAGTACTTCTGCTGTAACTGGAGCATATCATAATTCTCCTTCTACAGGCTTCAGACCTATGCCCGGTATAACTAGTGTTGATATTTCTACAGAAGGTAATTACGGTGTAATACGTAAAGCTAATGTTTCCTTCAAAGTATTTTCAAAAGAAGATCTTGATGATATAGAACTTTTATATTTTAGATTAGGCTATATGTGTTTATTAGAATGGGGTCATTCAGTATATGTAAATAATTCATCTAAAGTTAGTTTTGCTTCTAAAGGTAATTATATTTCTAATGGTTTATGGTTTGGCTATAATAATGATTCTTCAATTAATAGCGAGTGTGCAAAGCTAAGAAATTCTACAGACCATAATTACGAGGCAATGTATGGTAAGATACAGAATTTTAGTTGGAAGTTACAAACTGATGGAAGTTATGATTGCTCAATAGACATAATTTCAAAAGGTATTATAGTAGAAGGTTTACTTATAGCAGCCCCTTCCGATGGTGCCAAGAAAGAAGAATTAGATAAAGAAAAGGATAAGTTAGAAAAAACTTTAGATGAAAATAGAAGTATTTTTCATTTTATTCTTAAAAATCTAGAAAAAAAGAAAACAGTTGAAAAAATTACTTTAAGCTCTGAACTTAAAACTGATGATGAAAAACCTTTATCAGCAGCAAGTTACTTTAATAGTAAGGATATTGGATTAAGAACATCTTTATCTCTAGGACCTGGTAAAAGTATGCTAGGTAAATTTTTTAGAAATACTCAACTTAATCCTGTTTACATTTCTCTAAGAACTTTTCTTAAAATAATTAATGAAATAGGTTTTCCAAAAAAAGATAATAAACAACAGATAGTAAAGTTTGATCTAGATTCAGAAAACACATATAGAACCTTTCCAGAGCACTTTTCTTTACAACCAGATTCAGTATGGTTACCTAAAAAACCTTCTGGTCAAACTCCCGATAATTACTATTTTAACAAAAAAGATCAAGAGACTATATTCTCTGATATGACTTCCTATGCTGGTAGTAATGGAGGGGATGATAATATCTTAAATATTTTTTTATCTCATTTAGCTATTATGGGGGTTGTTGAAACTATAGTAGATGGTCCAACAGAAGGAGGCGTAGGAATAATGGATCTCGTGAAAGCTATTCTTGCAAAAATAAAAGATGCATTAGGTGACATAAATGATTTCTACATACATTTTGATGAAGAAACTTCTTTATATAGCATATCAGACGATTATGGACCTAAAGAAACTAAAAAAAATAAAATAGCTGAAATAAAAATATCTGGTTTAGGTTCTACAGTACTGGATATAAATACCGAATGTAAAGTATCAGGAGACATGATGTCTTCTATAGCTATTGCATCTCAAGGTACCCAAACTGCTTATGCTGACCCTTTGAGTAATCTTATTAGATTTAACAGAGGAGCTAGAGATAGACATTTCCCTTCAATGCAACAAGGAGATGAAAAACCAAAAACTACTGCAGACCTAGCAAAAGAGTTTACAACTATTTTTAAACGATATAAAGTTGCATGGGATGACTATAATGAAAATGATGTAATGGACCCTGAGCTTTGGCTTCAAATGAAAGCTGAAGGTAAAAAATTATTTACTTTTTATTCTAACAAAAATGAAATAGATAAAGATTTACCTCCGCCTATGTCAGTACCTGTCTATTTAAACTTAACCTTAAAAGGTATAAGTGGTTTTGCTATAGGATATGTATTTACAGTAAGTAAAGGTTTACTCCCAGATGCTTATGGTGACAAAGCATTTGTTGTACGTTCTGTAGAACATACTATAGATAAGAGCGGTTGGATAACAACTGTAGGAGCTTCAATGTATGGATTAACTGCATAATTATGTTTATACCAAAAATTAGAACTAAAGTCGAAAAAAAATTACTAGGTACTCTTGTAGATACTAAATCTAAAAGAGCATATAATGGTAAGTACGTAAAAGACTACAGAGGTAATTATTATAAAGGAGAAACTATCAACCGTAACTCAGAAAAATTAGAGTTTATACCAGATCAAAATGCTATAGATAAAGAAGTAGGTTTAAAGCATACTTATGTAAAACCTACTCCTAATGATTACAAAAATGGATTTTTCATTAGGTATTTTGTTAAAGATTCTAGAGTTGGTAAAGTTTACGAAATAACCAAACAAGAGTATACTGTGCTTGTTAAACAGAAAAAACCTTATAGACGTACTGCTAAAATGGAATGGTTACTTAAAGGACCAGCAGAAAGTCAAACTATAAATAACTATGTTTATCCTGGTACATCTGCTAAAAACGAAAACTCTACTAAAAAAATTGAAAGAATTCTCTCTGGTATTCAAGAGCAAATATTAAAAAAACCAGCTGAGTTTGTAATCTAGTATATTTTTACTATATTATTAAAAAAGGTTATATAAGTGTTTTATATCGTTGAACAAGAATCTAAGCTTGAAAGCCTAGAAAAGTTATCTAAATTAGGAATGTATGTAGATGTTATTTCATCTAACGACAACTATCATCCTAAACTTACTTCTACAGTAGCAGTCTATATTAGACTATTAGATTCTACTCATGGATATATAATTCCTATAGAACATGACGAAGGGTTAAACGTTTCTAAAGAACGTGTCTCTGAGATTCTTTCTAAATGTAGTAAACTATATACATTAGACAAAAAGAAACTTACATACCACTTTAATTTACAGGGAGCAATAGATTTATCTTTACTTTATTCGTTGCATAAATACGAAAGATTAGAGTATTATCATGACTTAAATTATTTTTACAATAAGTATAGAGATTTTAAGAATATAAATCAAATTATTCCTCTTAGTAAGTTATTTGAATCTTGTGAAAAAGTTTATGATAAAGTAAAAAGTACTATTAAACTTAAGATACCTGAATGCTTTGATTTTTATAACAATACTGCTACTAATGTATTTTTTCTATTAGAACAAGCTGGTTTAGGTATATACTATGAACCGTTTAATAATATGTTCAAACCTAAAGATCCTCTATTCAATATAGAAAATAACTCAGTACTAACATCTTATAATTTATATAATGCTACTTCTAGACCTACTAATGCTTTCAATAGCGTTAATTTCGCTGCTATTCCTAAGAGTGAACAACACAGGAAATGTTTCCGTCCCACCAATGATTATTTTGTTGAGCTGGATTTCGATGGTTACCATTTGCGGTTACTTTGTGAGCAGATTGGATACCCTTTATCAAGTGAATCAGCTCATACTCAATTAGCAAAACAATACTTTAATAAAGAAGAAATAACAGAAGAAGAATATGACAAAGCTAAACAGATTAACTTTCATGCAATTTACGGAAAAATACCAGAGAAATACGCTTTTCTCGAAGTGTTTACAAAAATCGATGAATTTATCAAAGGTCTATGGACCGAATACGAAACTAACGGAAGAGTCTTGGCGCCAATTAGTAATAAACCGTTCACTAAAGCGTTAAAAGATATGAATCCTCAAAAATTAATGAATTATATTATGCAATCCTTAGAAACTTCCAGAAATATTCTTATATTAAAAGATGTACTAAGGTATTTGCAAAGTAAAAAGACCAAGTTAGTATTATATACGTACGATGCATTACTTTTTGATTTTCATAAAGAGGATGGTAAAGAAACATTAGAAGAACTACAGGAGATATTAGAATCTGGGGGAAAATACCCAATAAAATTTAAATACTCTAAAGATTTATGTTTATAACAACAAAAGATATTTATAAATGAACAGCATAGTTATACAAAACAGATTTAGTTACGACCTAGATCCTATAGATATAAATGAAGATATGAGCAACAAACTTTTCTGTACATTCTCCACGGAAGAAACTTTAGAAAGTGTACTTCAGGAGATTCAAGAAAGATATAAGATTATTTATAATAAAATTTTCGTCCTTTACTCTAAAAGTCAAGATGAGTACATCTGTACTTATAACGTTGATTTTGGTAATGTAGGAGCGTTTATGGAAAATACTATATTAGTACATCGTAAAAAAGATTCTAACACCCTTTACACTATTAATGCTTTAAATACTTTAATTAAAGAATTAAACGGCGGAGTATTAGATACTACCTATAGAATCAACTGGCCTGATTATAGAAACTGTATACTACTTACAAAAGGTCCTGCTCTAAAAAGAGTTAACACTAAATTATTCAAAATTATAGAGGTGTAATGATCTCGCAAATTAGGTTATTAGAGCTAGAACTATTTTCGTTCTGCAACAGAACCTGTAACTTTTGTCCTAACCACTATATCGATAGATTATCAGATAATAAAATATTAGATATAGATGTATTCAAAAAATTAATTGCAGAACTTAAAGCTGAGAACTATAAAGGTGTAATATCTTTCAGTAGATATTGTGAACCTTTTGCTTTCAGAGAGATATTAGAAGATCGTATAAAATATATTCGTAAGGTACTACCTAATACTAAATTAGTATGTAACACTAATGGGGATTATGATTGGGAAGGTATCGATTTAGATGAGCTAACAATTATGGACTACGACTTTAAAATGTCTAAAGAAGAGTTAGGTTATTATGAAAGAGATACTAAACCATATATTGTAAGAAAGATGCGTCTAGGCAAAATAAATAACAGAGCAGGAGCATTAGAGGTACGTAAAAAGTTTGTTAGAGATTTTGCTTGCTATGAACCTTCTTATTTTGTAGGTGTAGATTTTAACGGCTCAGTAAACCCTTGTTGTAATATTAGATCAGATGTTAATTCTCATGAGGAATATGTTTTAGGTAACTTAGCAAATGATACTCTTACAGATATTCTTTTAGCTGATAAATCAGTTAGATTTAGAAATAGAACAAAAAGTTGCGACTTCGATAAAATTTGCTTATCTTGTAGTAAGAAGGCTGGTAGATATACTGCTGATGAACCAAGTATAATGAATTTTACTACATAGTTGTATATTTACTTTTTACTTCGTATATTATAAAATAAATAATAAGTTATATGGATTTAAATGCTATACGCGCAAAGCTGGATACGTTAAATAATAACGGCCAGCAAAGAGAGAAAACTGACTATTCCAAGATTTTTTGGAAACCGGAGCTTGGAAAGCAAACGATTAGAATCGTACCTTCTGCTTTCGATCCAACATTCCCGTTTAAAGAACTTAAGTTCCATTACGGTGTAGGAAAGTATCCGATGGTAGCCTTATCAAACTTTGGTAAGCAAGACCCTATTGAAGAGTTCGTTAAAGAACTAAGAAAGACAAATGATAAAGACAACTGGTCTCTATCAGGTAAACTTAACCCTAAGACTAGAATCTTTGCTCCTGTTGTTGTAAGAGGAGAAGAAGATAAAGGTGTAAGACTATGGGGATTCGGTATTACTATCTATAAAGCATTACTTGCTTTAGCAGAAGATGAAGATATCGGAGACTTTACAGACGTTATTAATGGATGGGATATGGTTGTAGAGCAGGTTCAAGGTAATCCTTACCCTGAGACTACTGTAAGAATTAAACCTAAACAAACTCCTTTATCTGATAATAATGATTTAGTTGATGCATGGTTAAAGACTCAACCTAATCCTACTGAAGTACATACTCAGTACGATTATGACTTTATTAAGAAGCAACTTCAAAACTACTTAAACCCAGGAGCAGCAGAAGAGGCAGCACCAGCTGCAGGAGCAGAAACTCCAGCTACACCAGCTACTCCAGCTAAGTCAGACTTTACTTTAGAAACAGCTACTGCTGAAAGTAAGGATACTGTAAGTAAGTTTGATGATTTGTTTAATGAGTAAAGGTGAGTGATAATTCTGGGTTAGCTGAGATTGTCTTTTACTCAGGAGGGTTTGATACCACTTCATACATATTAGATCGTTTAATTACGCAGGAAGTTAAAATACAACCAATAGTTGTAAAGGTTTCTGAAATAGACGGCACCGGTATCGATAGGCCTTCTGCATATCAAGAAGAAATATCTAGGCAAAATTTTTATACTAATTTTAAAAATAGATACCCAGAATTATCGCATAATCTCTTTGACGAAATAGTTTACGAAAATGAAACTATTTTAGACGAAGAAACTATAGAGATTGGTAAATATGCTTTCAAGGAAGGTATTTTTAGTAGAGAGGTAAATCAGCTTCTCTATTTTCACCAAGTAAGTAAAGATAAGAATTTTCACTATCCTACCATTGGTTATCAAAAAGATGATAAATTAACGGAAAAAGATATTGAGTTCTTCGAAAAAGTTCTTAAATTTAATATACCACTAGTAGAGACGACAAAGACTCAAATGCTAGAAAAAGCAATCGAAAATAAATACGATTCTTTTTTATACGAAACGTGGAGTTGTTGGTTTCCTCAACCTGGAAATATACCATGTGGTGAATGTGCCTTATGTGAGATTACTATAGTAGATACAAAGTTAAAATTTCCAAAAGGTACTTTAATTTAAACAAGTTATAAATGGCAAAGAAAAAACAAGAAACAATTGAAAGAGCGACTACTGCAGTAAGAAAGTCGTTTAACTTAAGTAATTTTAAAAAGAAGAAAGGATACTCTAACT